>Ga0075122_10000613_pt1 | contig 27410 bp, 29 predicted proteins | sample AntAceMetag02UKB_FD_69790 | JGI IMG/M metagenome (GOLD analysis project Ga0075122, IMG submission 69790) | Saline lake microbial communities from Ace Lake, Antarctica - Antarctic Ace Lake Metagenome 02UKB | ecosystem: Environmental > Aquatic > Non-marine Saline and Alkaline > Saline | place...
AACACTCTCCAGCAAGGTGATGATTGGCATGTTGATCATACAGGATCTAATTGTCGTGCCTGCGATGATCATTTTACCGCAGTTGAATGACCCAAAAGCAGGCTTGCCTATGCTTGGATTGGCCGGGTTGAAATCGGTTATATTTCTCTTTACCATGGTTGTTTTAGGTACCAAGTTGATACCGAAACTCATCTCCATTATCGCTGGGTGGGATTCCAGGGAACTTTTTCTACTGACGATTACGGCTATTGCACTTGGAATTGGATATATCACCCATTTAGTCGGGCTATCCTTCGCACTGGGGGCTTTTGTCGCCGGGATGGTCATTAGTGAATCCGAGTATAGTCATAAGGCCCTTACCGACATCATGTCAATACGGGATATTTTCGGGCTCCTGTTCTTCACTTCAGTTGGTATGCTGCTCGATCCACACTTCGTGGTTGAAAACTGGCGGAATATACTATTGATTGTGTTTCTGGTTAGCTTTTTTAAAGGGTTGTTTTTCGGATTAATCGCCAGAGGTTTTGGTTATATAAGAGTTGTACCCCTCGCAGTGGCGCTGGGACTATTTCAAATTGGTGAGTTTTCATTTGTGCTGGCAAGGGTCGGTTTAAGTACCCAATCCATCGACAAAGAGGTCTATTCATATGTCCTGGCAACAGCAATTATCAGTATGTTGCTGACGCCTATTGTTTCAAAGGCCACAGAACCACTTTATTCGATTATCAAACGGTTTTTCAAGGAGGAATCCATAAAAACCTTTGATGTGAGTGAGAAAAAACTTAAGGATCATGTGGTTATTGCCGGCGGGGGAAGAGTCGGGCAACACATTGCTCGTATTCTGGAGTCATTAAGGGTCGAATTTGTTATTATTGAGTTGAATTTTCAGCTATTCGAACAATGTAAAGCCTCTGGTTTTCCTGTGATTTTTGGAGATGTCTGTCATGAAGTGGTTCTCGAAGTGGCTAAAATCGAGCAAGCAAAACTGATGCTGTTAACCATACCCAATATTATTGTATCCCAATCTGTGGTAGAGAAATCCCAGTTGTTCAATAATGATCTGCATATAGTAGCGAGGGCAGAAGGAACTGATCAGATGAATTGTCTTTATGAAAAAGGGGCTTTCGAGGTAGTTCTACCCGAACTTGAAGCAGGCTTGGAAATGGCGCGACAAGCTCTATTACATTTGAATATTCCGGCTGTCATTATCCAGAACTATATCGATTCTATCCGGCAAGAACTTTATACATTGGCTCCGGTCTCTCAAAACAACCGTAATACCCTAACCCAACTTAAAAACGCACAAAACCTCATTGAAATTACCTGGGCAAAGATCGAAAAAAACAGCCCGTTTATTGCGAAATCACTCATGGATCTAGATATCAGGCAAAAAACAGGCACATCCATTGTTGGTGTAATTAGAAATGATATCTTCCGACCCAATCCGGATGCCAAATATACTTTCACCGATGGTGATCTGGTGGCTGTAATGGGGAATGAAAACCAAAGAGAAACATTCCTGAAATCAGTTAATAATAACATTTAACAGATTATCCCACGTAAACGTCAAATTTTACGTCTTTCAAGATAGAAACAACTTGTTATACCAGAACGTAATATGAACGAAATAAAAGTAATGTCGTATAATATTGAAAACATGAGAAATTTATTTTTCAATAACGAATTTTTATTAGAAAGTTTAGAAAAAGTGAAGAGCCTGAAAAATATAATTACCAATCAACAACCTCATATTCTTGGAATTGTCGAGGCTTCAGATAAAATCAAACATCATCAGTACTTCATCGACAATACCGAACTCACGGATTTTGGTTATCAGGTGGGGAAAAGCGATCACAAAAGAGGAAAACAGGACTTGGTTGTCTATTATCGAGAACCATTTGAAATATTAACAATAGACGATAATATAAAGTTCTATGATGAATGGGCCGAAGATATTGATCAAGATGGGATCAAGGAAGTATGCGAATTTGAAAGAAAACCGCTGGAGATCCTTTTCCGTCTAAAAGGAACCGATATCACTTTTCTGGTCATCCTGGTGGCAACCAAATCCAAGGGCGTTTTTTCAATCAACGACATAGTCAATCACCAATATTTGGCATTGGCAAATCGGAAAAAATTATTGGCTCAATCAAAAAAAATCAGAAGCAGATTGGATCAATTGATGGATGAACAACCAAACCTGCCTTTGATTGTCATGGGAGATTTTAACGACGAACCGGGAATGGACTCCTATGAAAAGCTTTTAGGAGCAAGTTCCATCGAAACTGTGATGGGGTCAGTCTTCGAGCCGGATAAAATTCTCCATAATACGATGTGGCACTTAAGCAAAACAGGTCGAAAAAAAGACCTCTGGACCACGGAATATCCAGATTTGATCGTTCAGAATTTTGGCCTCCATAAAGCGTGGCTAGACCATATTTTCGTCTCCCAAAATCTGCTCACTGAATCTGCTAAGTTCAAATATGTGATGAATTCTGGTGAGATCATCCCAAAAGATGATGATGCCAAACGTGCATCAGACCATTATGCCATTTATTGTGAATTTGAGGTATCAAATTGATATGCTCTCAGCAGAATCAAGTAAGCGGAAATTGCGTATAAGGTCATCTGTAGTCCTTGGAAAATATTGGACCCGCTTTTCAAGTTCATCTGCAACAATTTTCACTTCATTTCCCAAGAGTATTGGCGGGGCTAGGCCCCGCTAATGGGCTTATTCCTCTGGGTCGGTCATCCCATTTTAATCACCTGTTTTGGCGAGGTGATCATCATAAATAGTTTCTAATTTGTTTTTGTGCTTCATCTCCTCCTGGGCCAGAATCAAAAATACGTTGGTCATATCCTCGCTTTCAGCAGCTTCAGCCATCTTGCTGTACATTTTATTGGCTTTTTCCTCCAACTTCATGGCGATCCGTATGACGTTATAGTAGGTCATGCCGGGCTTGAAGTCTATTTCTACCATATAGTCCGCACGTTTCAGGTCGGCGATTTTATGAAACTGATATTGGGCAATGGCTGTAGGGTTGGATTCGAAATCATGCAGCATCTGCTCGTGTTTGTCCTCTTCTTTGGCGAAATCCTCCAGTACCTTCTGATTGACAGCGATGGACTCCTGCGTCGCAGCCTGCCGATAGAAAGCGGCAGCTTCTTGTTCCTTTTGAATGGCAAATTTAATGGCGTCCTCAATGGAATTAAGTTCCATAATCATCTCCAGATAGGGTTAGATATTAGACATGAACAATTATTTTTGTACATCACAACTGGCCTCACGTCCAATCCGAATTTCTGTTCTGGCTCAGCGTCGTGAACCATAACTCGATTATGCGCCAAATATTACTTTGAATCAATTAAAAAAACCGCATTTTTTATATCCAAACCCAACTTATTCAAGTGACTGACTCGAATTCTCCAAACAGGGTTATCAATCTCAAACAAATTTTATGAAACAGTCCCTAAAACAGGTCAAAGTTTTGGGAAGAAGACCAAAGATGAAGGCACTCTTTTCAGAAAGCACTCCGGTCCGTCTGATTCCTCTATTTGTGTAGCATGTAATATTAAAAACGATTTGTGACCCTTGTCTGGCCTTGTAAATCTTCCTGCTGGATTTCCAAGCGTCAAGCTCGAATAATACCTTTTTTAACCGGCAACCACCAGGTAAACCCGAAGAGCAGTGTTTTTAACACTACTGTTTGACTGTTGAAACCGGATTCCTTCCCGATTTTGAGGGAAATCGGGAGCTCTGCTATATGGATGATGACCAAACCGATAAAAAATCCCCAGGCTTTGAGGTGATTCTCTGGAAAAAGAGTGTATCCCACCACCACAGACAAGATCCAAAGTCCAATCGCCCCAACCATGTTCAACTGCCAGAATCTCTTTGAGTTCATGTTGTCTATTCTCTTGATGATTAAAATGATGTTTCAAAATCAATTCTTTCCCTGATCCTTTGCTGAAGCTCTGTGACCGCTTGTTCAAGATCCTCAATTAAGGGATCAATGGCTTTTTCAGGGCAACTAGAAACACATAGGCCACATCCCTTGCACAAATCGTTATCCCTGCTTACCTGTCCATTCTTAATGGAAAGCGCGTTCATAAAACATAAGTCTACGCAGGTTTCACAGAGTGTGCACTTTTGATGATCCGTTTGAAGCGTTAGCCCTTTCAGCCGCACTATTCTCCCAGCCACATCATCCGGAAGGTATTTTCCGGAATTCAGTACGGTACAACAACAGCGACAGCAAAAGCAAACCGCAAGGAGCCGGCCTCGATCCTTGACACCCCAAATCAAATTATCTACTTTGACGCGACCAATCATCGGCACAAGTCCATCTTCGACACAGGTCCGCATATGATCGATGGCCTCCTGTTTACTGACATGAGCAGCTATACGAGGATCGATCTCTTCGGTACCGGCGCCAAGCTGAATACAACCCGCTTCGATCGCGTGATTGTCACACTTCCGTTCATCTCTGCAGGTGCAGCGCTTGATAATGACACGATGAGCAGAACGATTTATCAGTTCTTCAAGGACCAATGAGGGCAAATATGTGCTGTCAGCTCCTGCTATTTTTGTATTGATAGGAATATGGGTCACATTAAAGTTTTTTTCGGACATCAAAGGCAACGATATTTTTGCAATGAGTCCTCCAACAACCGGCCATTTGGTTGCCATGGCACTTTTCCAGGTGACAGGCCAAATTTTTGCGAGGACATAAAGCCACCATTCAGGTCTGCGGGACATGATCATCTACCAGTTGAAATAATGGAGCAAAAGCGTGAGTCTTGAACAAATCAGCTACTTGAAAAAGACCGTTTTACTGCATGACTGTTTTTAAAGGAATATATTCTTTCAGTCAAGTTCGATCAGCAGAAAGTCGCTGCAGTCCGCCTTATTTTTAGGTTTAATTGACTTCGAATTTGAAATTCTATATAATGCAGACTGGTTGTTAATGCTTTTTGTTCAACATTGTTGGATCGCTTTTTCACAGGCATATTCACTCCGATTTTCTTAAATGTTATTTGGTCACGAATTCTTTTAATCAGGAGGATGAGATGGCAATTAACAAATTGAAAGATTATTTGAACTATAACGATGTCAAGTATGTCACGGTGACACACTCTAAAGCTTACACAGCTCAGGAAGTCGCCGCCTCAACCCACATTCGTGGAAGAAAGATTGCCAAGACCGTCATTGTCAAAATTGATGGACAATTTGCGATGGTTGTTCTGCCGGCCTCGTACAGAGTGGATTTTGAGAAGCTAAAAGAGACCGTCGGAGCCAAGGAAGTCAAATTGGCCTCTGAAACAGATTTCGTTGATACCTTTCCAGAATGCGAAGTCGGCGCCATACCGCCTTTTGGAAATCTGTACGGGATGAAAGTGTATGTCGCAGCAAGTATTGTTGAAGATGAAGACTTTCTGTTCAACGCCGGATCCCATACAGAATTGATGAAACTGCCTTTCAAGATTTATGAAGACCTGGTACAGCCCCAAGTCGTCCGGATGTCTTTTAAATGTAATTGATAAAACCATCTGAGATGACAAAACGCCTTGAGGGTACAAAATGAATAATAAACAGAACGAATCTGCTTGTACCCTCTACCCACTCCAGACATGTTCCCGCCCTCTATGAAAATGCTCGCGCGCTGCATTTTCCGCAACAATTGATCATCACCTGGAATACATACCTCCGGCTGAATTAAAATTTACTATCAGGTTGACGAGCACGATCCCTCCACTGAATTTTCCCATGACAACAACCTTCGTTTACGGCATTATACACAGCAGTTACACGACTCTCTGGACACTTTCTCATCTCATCCCTTATCATTTCACCCATGAGTTTCTTTAATTTATTGGCGATTGCCATGGCGCTAGCCATGGACGCGTTTGCTGTCGCGATCGCCACCGGAATCAGCTTGAAGCAGATAAGTTTTCGTCAAACTTTTCGACTTTCCTTTCATTTTGGTCTGTTTCAGGCGTTGATGCCAATGATCGGCTGGGGAGTGGGGTTAACGTTCAGAACTGTTATTGAGCGCTATGATCATTGGGTCGCATTCGTGTTACTGGGGCTAATCGGCGGAAATATGATCCGGGAAGCCTTTCAGACAGATGATGAAGACACAAATCCGAAGAAAGAGGCTACCAGAGGCATGACATTGGTAATCCTGTCGGTCGCCACCAGTATTGATGCCTTAGCTGTCGGATTCAGCATGTCGGTACTCAGCATTTCCATCATCTTCCCCGCTGTCGTCATTGGCATCATTGCCGCCCTGTTTACGATTGTGGGACTTCACCTGGGGAAAATCATCTCCGCCTCCTCAAAAATCAGCAATTACTCAGAATTATTGGGCGGACTCGTGCTGCTGGGAATCGGCGTAAAGATTCTTTACGAACATGGCGTGTTTACCTGATTCATCTCTGAGAAAGAGAGCGATAGTTGCCGAAATCGGCGTAGAGTGAGAAGTGGAATTGATATAAATATCGGTCTTTTTATCACTCTGGTCTAAAGGACCACTCCCAAATATCCGTCCCGGAAAACAATATCAAAGACCTTAATGGGATCCGCATTCTCATACGGTCGATTGATGATTTCACCGGTTTCCAGACTGAAAGAGATACCATGTTGCGGGCAGGTAATCCCATTTGCCGCCATCCGTCCAGAATCCAGCTTATAGCCAAAATGGCCGCAACGGTTTTCAATCAGAGAGGTCCTCTCGTTGTTTTGAATTAATAGCAACGAAACCTCTCCCACTTCAAACACCTTTCTATATCCTTCAAAAAGGTTCTCTTTTTTCTCTAATGGGTGAAAATCCATTGACACCTTGCCTCGTTTGCTCAAATCAGAAGGTGAACCTATCCCGGAGGACCACCGTGGTTTCTATCATGGTAAAAAGAACTGTTTTTAGTGTCAAGCAGTGATTCCTTTAAACTACCGATAATTTGGATTAAAACATCCATTCACCAAAAATAGCGGATTCACTCGGTTGATTAGGCCAGCAGCATAATGCCAAAATTAATAGTCGTGACTACACTCCCTAAATAACGAAAAGTGCCACTTGACAATTTTCAAAAATTGCCTTAATCAAAAGAGGCATTTAATTTCTAAAACACCAATGAGATTGAGCTATTTTGAAAAACAATGATATAGATCGAGTAGCGACTTCCGAAAACGGCAGGCCGATGCTGAAAATGCGGGAACTAGCAGAAGTGACCGGCGTAAAAAAGGCAACGATTCTCTTTTACATAAATGAGGGCCTCTTACCGAAACCCGTTAAAACCAGCCCCAACGTGTCTTTCTATCCATATTCGTTTGTTGAGCGGATCAGCCTGATTCGAAAGCTTCAGTCCAAGCACCGGTTGTCACTGTTAAGAATCCGGGAGATTCTGATGGAGAGAGACTGCGGCAAGGAAATAGCGCCGCTGATAGAGCTGAATAATGAGGTTTTTGGCAGCAGTGACGCGGTACAGATGGATAAAAAAACGTTTTGCCAAAAAACCGGGTTAAGCCCTGAAGAGGTTGAAAAAGCGATGGAACTGGAATTACTGATTCCCCAGAGTCCTGATTATTTTGATTCGGAGGATCAGGCCTTGGGCAATATTCTCTCGCAGTGTTTTGAATTGGGCCTGCCTCTTGAAGAGCTCGCCTATTACGCCACGTTCGGGAAAAAGATTGTCAAAGAGGAGATGGCTATCCATCGCCGTTTACTCGCAGATGAGCCTTTCGAAAATGTAGTGACCACCACACTTGAGCTCACTCGAATTGCCCGGACCATGAGAAGTTACGTCATTGACAGGCTTTTTCAAAAAGAGGCCAGTCGTCAAAAGCCTTGGCATCAAAAAAAAGGCAAAAACGTCCCTTGACTACGCTGTTTCATGTGTGACGCTCGCACGCTTGTAGCCAGAAAGGGGGTGAACAGTTTCATTTACAATTCTTTTTTTTGTTTCTTTAGCAGTGCAGGTTAATCGATCAGAGGAGAAAAGCATGAGTCCCAAAGATAAGCAACCTTTAAAACAGCTAAAAAATAATCCTTCCGAATTGGATGAATATGAAAAGCCCCTTTTTTCATTTCTGGATGAGACTGCGACCAGCTACCCCCGGCATACTTATACCATATACCAGGGAGCCACCCGTTCTTACACTCAGGTTAAAAAAACCTCAGAAATTGTAGCTGGATTTTTAACCCGCAATGGGATTCAAAAAGGGGATAAGGTCGCTATTTTTCTGCCCAACATTCCCCAGTTTTCGGAGATTTTTTTTGGTATCCTGAAGGCCGGGGCCGTCTGTGTCACCTGCAACCCGTTGTACACTACCGGTGAGCTTAATTTTCAGCTGCAGGATTGTGGCGCAAAAATCGTATTTTGCATGGATCATCCGGAATTCTATCCGACAACCGTCTCAGCGATTAAGGATACTCAAATCGAGAACGTGATTATCTGTGGGGTAAAATCCTACCTTCCGACTATCAAAGGAATTCTGGGAGGGCTCCTGGGAAAAATCCCAAAGGCAGACCACTATGAGCCTGGGCACCTGTTTTTCGATGACCTGATAAAGAACAACGCCCCTGTTCAAACCGCCCCTGTCATAACTCCCGATGAGGATCTGGCAATGATCCTATATACGAGCGGAACCACCGGCCGACCGAAAGGGGGCCTGTCTGACGCACGCCAATATGGTATTTGCGGTTAACTGCTTTCACGAATGGGTTCAAATCGAGCCCAAACAGGGGGGTCAGGCCAAACAGATAGAATTTGGCGGCAGCCACTGTTTTTTAGGAATTCTGCCTTGGTATCATATCTTCGGTCTCTGGACAACCATGCTCTGGTCTTGTCTTTCAGGCAATAAGATAGTCTGCATCCCCGACCCCAGAAATGGTACTCCGCCATTTTCAGAGGCATTACAATCCATTAAAAAATATCAGACAACCATTGTCTCGGCAGTCCCTTCCATCTTCACCGCCATGACCCATGACCCATTGATTGACAAGCATGATTTGAGCTCTATCGTGGCCTGTGCCTCCGGGGCAGCGCCACTGGCAACTGAGACACTGGCTCGTTTTAAAAAGAAAACAGGCGCTGTTATTTTTGAAGGCTATGGACTGAGCGAATGCCTGCCCATCGGTATTAACCCCACCAATCTCAAAGATCGGAAAATAGGGTCTGTCGGTATACCGTGCAGCAAAACAAGGGTCAAGATAGTGAATATTGAAACCGGCATCGATGAACTACCACAAGGCGAAGATGGAGAAATTGTAGTTCATGGTCCGCAGTTGATGAAAGAGTATTTAAATCGTCCGGATGCCAATCAATCCGATTTTCGCTTGATTAACGGTAAACGATTTTTCCTGACCGGTGATATCGGTCACATCGATGCGGAAGGGTATCTGATTATCACGGATCGGAAAAAAGATATGATTTTGGTCGGTGGTTTCAATGTTTATCCTGCTGAAGTGGAGGAAGCGCTTATTTCTCACCCAAGTGTCGCCCTGGCAGCTGTCATTGGTATCCCGACGGAGGATAAAAAGGAAACCGTCAAGGCCTTTGTCCAGCTTAGTCCGGATCAAACAGCTACTGTGGAGGAGATTCTGGAACATTGTAAAACAAAACTTTCCGCCTACAAATGCCCGAAGCAAATTGAGTTTCGCAGTGAAATCCCAACCTCCATTGTTGGGAAAGTAATCCGACGCATTCTGAAAGAAGAACTGCAGGTCAAAGCCTGACCCGGTGTTTTTTCTCACCAATGAACGGCCATAATAAATTATTGCCGTTCATCTCCAATTCATTTATAATCAAAAATATTTCAACATTGAATTACACCACTCACTGAAAAAACGATATCGTGCCGAAAATACTAGCCATTGACGATAGCAAAATCAACCTACGCCCCATATCCTCACTACTGCAGGACCGCATTCCAGATAGTACCATTTTCACTTGCGACTCTTGGAAATCCGGAATGGAAATGGCACAACAGGAACTACCGGATTTGATCCTAATCGACATCCAAAAAGTCAAAAGCAATGGATCTGAGGTATGCAAACATCTCAAATCCACAGATATTACCAGTCATATCCCGGTAATCAGGTTCATTTCCACACAGAGCCACAACCACCGCAGAGCAAGCAACCCGAATCACGGCGCTGACGCTTATTTATCCCATCCCGTCAACAACTCAGAACTGATCCCTTTAGTCAAAACGATGCTGCGGCTGAAAAAAGCTGAGGATACATTACAGAGGGAGAGAGAACAGAAATTACAGGAGAGTGAACTTGTTTTCTCCCAAATGTTTGAACAGTCATCCCCCAGCACCTTTCTCTATAATCCAGACGGTTATAGTGTCAGTATCAATCCTGAGTTCTACAAAATGTTTGGAGTGGACAAAAAAGAGATTACAGATGGCCGGTATCATTTATATAGGGATCAAGTAGCCTCAGATGCGAGGCTGATTCCCATCTTGAGAGAAATCTTTGACAGTAAAAAAGCAAGCGGTGCCCTGTATGAAAGTAATGAACGGTATACCGCCCTATTTAACCGCCTTCAGGATGCGGTCTATATAAACGATTTGGAAGGTAACTTCATCGATGCCAACATCGCAGCTCAAAATCTGCTGGGCTATACGAAAGACGAAATTCAGACAATGAATTTCGCTTCATTACTGGATGAGAAACAAGTAATCCATGCCCATGACATCCTGCAGGAGATAATTGAAACCGGCACACAAAACGAGCCGGCCCAATACAGATTAAAGAGAAAAAACGGTGAGTTTGTCTGGGTGGAGTTAACCAGTGTGCTACACTATAAAGATGGCGAACCGGTAGGGATTCAGGGAATTGCCCGGGATATCTCAAAGCGCAAGGACGCAGAGAAACAACTCAAACTTGCCAAGGAACAAGCGGAAGCAGCCAGCCTGTCGAAGACGCAGTTTCTGACCAATATGAGTCATGAACTCAGAACTCCGATGCAGGGTATACTGGGTTTTGCCTCTCTGGGAATTCAAAGATTGGGTAACTTGAGTAAAGAAAAAGTGTTAGACTATTTTCAGGAAATCCATTCGAGTGGCCATCGCCTGATGAGCTTGTTAAATGCACTTCTCGATCTGTCCAAACTGGAATCTGGAAAGACAGAATACAAGTTTAGCAGGGAAAAAATATCTCAAATCGTCATAACTATTATCAATGAACTCAAAGCGATTGTCTTGGAAAAGCAAATTACGATCGTTTTTAAAGACCCAGAATTTGATGATCACCTGATCGTCGATAAAGAAAAAATATTTCAAGTGATTCGAAACCTTCTTTCGAATGCGGTTAAATTTTCAAATCCAAAGACTAAAATACGGATAGACGTCGTTAAAAATAATGAATATCTGACGATTTCCATTATTGATAATGGGGTTGGGATTCCAGCAGCTGAACTGGAATCTGTTTTTGATAAATTCACTCAAAGCAGTAATACCAGAACCGGAGCCGGAGGAACGGGTTTAGGTCTGGCTATTTGCCAGGAAATTATCAAAGCTCACGCAGGAAGAATCTGGGCAGAAAACAACCCGCAGGGCGGTGCAATAATTCGTTTTAATTTACCCTTTCATCAAAAAACAAATTAGTCCGCCAAAACGCTGGTAGCAATGACCAACCCCTGGCACACTGACACTCTTCAGTGGTACCCCTGCCGTCCCTATCATGAAATTCGATTTCGCCCCATGGATCATTGGTTCGTGTAAGTTGCTTCCTGTCTAACCGAATGCACTCTTAACTGCCTCAAGGACACGATCTTCGTTGCTGCGTACCCGATAATCGTCAGCCTGGTCAATCCACCGGATAACTCCTTTCTCGTCAATTAGCAGCGACGTTGGGATCGCCATTGTCTTAAAAGATGGCACAAGCGCCAGCGGAATACCGAACAACATAAAACTGCCCTTGGAAAATTCAACTGCCTTATGGTGCTCGACGCCGTACTGCCTGATGACTTCAAGCTCCGGATCTGACAATAGAGTCAGACGCAGTCCATCGCGGATCTTGTGTCTGGCAGCCACTTCGAGACCGTCTTTGCTTAATGCGACTACGGTGACATTGTATTTGTCCAGATCTGATTGCATCGCTTCGAATCGCTGTAACTCAGCGCTACAATAGGGTCACCAACTCCCGCGAAAAATCTTGAGCAATGTCCTCTTGCCCATTAATTCGTCGGTGTGAAACCCAACCCCTTCTGAAGTTGTTGTCTTAAATGACAAGAGATTATCGCCGACCTTTACTTTCAGGTCCCCAATCGGCGTTTTGCGCTGGGAGAGCAGCCACAAAAACGTCAGCGCCATCATCAGTGCAAGGGCTGCGGGGACGATCACAGCCGCACCAGACGTTTCGTTGCCTTGATAACTCCAAACGATGGCTAAGACTGCAAGGCCAGTCCCGATACATTGCATGATGACAGACCCAAAGGGCCGAACGGGCACTTTGCCGCGAGGGATCGAAGCCAGATAGACACCCCATGTACCCATGACGATCACGAAGGAGGCCGCAGACATACCGATAATTGCCGTGTTCATTCTTCACTCCATTTTTTCAGTCTGAAATCCATTGGGTTAGCAAAGCTTATATATTTCCACCTCATATTCAATCTTGTATTTTATCACCGAATCATAAAAGAGGTCAAATATATGTAAAGTTTCGCCAGTTTCTTGGCGTACACTTTTTTTGAATAGTCCTTATTGATACGGTTTCCAGTAGAAATAAGGGGACGTTGTTGACAAAGTGTACAAAAAATATGTGGACAAAATATACAAGACTGCATAACGCTTGATTTTAGTAGTTTGTACACTTTATCAACAACGTCCCCTCTATAGTACTGTGGAACCAGACCCGATATTTTTCATCAATCGCCTCTTTTAATTGAGTCCAGAGCGGAGTATCATGAGATATTAACAGAATGGTTCGATGGGAATTTGTGAAAATATGTCATGTACACTAAACTATGGGCGTTGGTCTGAAGGACGAATTTACATTACGTTTGGTGGAGAGGATAACAGACATCGCTCCACAGCAGTGGGATGCCTGCGCCAACCCAGCCTCGTTCTCAAGTGAGGTTTGCCTTCCCTATGACCCTTTTGTTTCCTATGCTTTTTTGAGTGCTCTAGAGGAGAGCCAATCTGCTATTGCTGATACCGGCTGGGCGCCCCGCCACTTGATCCTGGAGGACAAAAACGGCGAACTGCTGGGTGTAGTTCCCATGTACATTAAAAGCCACAGTCGCGGCGAATATGTGTTTGACTACCAATGGGCAGATGCCTTTGCACAAGCCGGAGGGTTGTACTATCCGAAGCTGCAGGCTTCTGTACCCTTCACTCCGGTGACGGGCAGGCGACTCCTGGTTCGCCCCGGGGAACATCAAAAAACTGTCGAAACTATCTTAGTTGAGGGCTGCATGCAGGCTGCGAAACAGCTGGCAGTCTCTTCACTGCATTTTACATTTCTTAAAACCGGACAAGCAGATCACCTCGAAGAATTCGGATTTCTACGCCGCACCGATCAGCAGTTTCATTGGCAGAACGGGGGATACGCTGATTTCGATGAATTTTTAGGGGCGCTTTCCTCGAAAAAGCGACGTAACATCCAACGGGAAAGGAGAATCGCACTGGAAAACGGTATCCGGATCGAACTTCTGACCGGAACTGAAATCACAGAATTCCATTGGGACGCTTTTTTCCGATTTTACATGGATACCGGTAGTCGTAAATGGGGAACCCCATACTTGACACGCCCGTTTTTCTCAATGGTAGGGGCTTCAATGGCGGAGCGGATTCTTTTAGTCATGTGCCGCCTCGGAAATGATTATGTGGCTGGGGCATTGAATTTCATCGGTGGCGACTGCCTGTATGGTCGGTATTGGGGAACTCTGGGAGACTTTCCTTTTCTCCATTTCGAAGTCTGTTACTATCAGGCAATCGAATATGCCATACAGCACAAAATGTCTTTTGTTGAGGCAGGGGCCCAAGGGGAACACAAGCTTGCCCGGGGATATCTACCCCATCAAACTTACAGTGCACACTGGATTGCCAACGATAGTTTCCGAGCAGCCATCGCCAACTACCTCGTTTCCGAACGACGCTATGTGGATGAAAATATCCAGGTCTGGCATCAACATTCACCGTTCCGATCAGAAAAAAACTAGTTATCGATCAGTATCACTCCTTCGCCTCAGTCAATTGCCCCTTGTTCCTTTAAAAAAAACGGAATAGCATTATCGATGACAGGAAACCGATTTGACTTTATGTAACCAATCTGATTTTTTTGAAAAACGAAATATGGAAAGCCTGATAGGAAGTCTGAAAAGAGCCCAGGAACCCGGCGCTCTGGAAGATCTGGGACATGATGAACTAAAAGCCATCCACACCGAACTGGAAACACTCCGGAAGATGGTGCATGAACGGCTTCTTGAACTATCCCTACCGGAAGAAGATGATCCGGACTATATTTATGTTGTTGCCAACGGTCAACGGGACCTCATTAAAAAGGATATCGAAGTTCTGAATATCTCCTGCAACAGTTTCAATACACTGCCGGAAGCTATTTATCAGCTGAAGAAACTCAAGAAACTCTATCTGTACAACAACTCATTTTCCGAAGAGGAGAAAAAAACAATTCGTCAGCAATTTCATGCTGGAGTCCATATTTACTTCTAACGGTTACTGCAACTTGTTGATCATGTAATCAGTTCTGCCGGCAGAAAATCCGTACGGTTTTGATAGACCAGCATTCTTCTCGCTTTATTAAAATCGATGCGGGTAATTGAAGCGTTGTTCAAGATGAAAATGTATTCGCGATTAACAGTCGATAAATTAAAAAGATAGTAAAGGATACAGTTGATGAAATAACTGTGAGTTACGATCGCAATCCGATCTTCAGTCTCCCCATGCTGTTTAATCAGCGCTTCAAGTACCTTTCCCGATCTTTTATAGCAGATTTCCGGCTCTTCATAGGGCCGATTCCACCACCCGTTCGAATTCATCGTTTCCTGAACTGTATACTCCGGATATTGGATTCTGATATACTCTGGGGTAACCCCTGGAAAACCAATACGCTGTCCACTCGACCGCTCAATATTCCAGACACCTCCCTGTTCATGCAGATTCTCCCAGATTATCGGTTTGAGATCCACCCGGTCGACAAAAGGTTTTGCGGTATCCAGAGCACGGATCATCGGACTCACAAAGAGATGCGTGAAATCGAAATTATTGACATTGAATCGGTCCTGGGTTTTATTGTTCGAAGATGAGAGATAGGAATTGACAAGGAATGCTCCCAGTTTTTCAGCCTGTTGTTGACCTCGTTCTGAAAGGGGTGAGTCAGAATAACGGTGGTTCTCATAAATTTTCAACCCCTGGGCATCCTGATAGTCTTTTATGTGTTCATCTATAATAACATTATTCTCGGACTGAGCATGTCGAATAAGATATAATTGCATAATGGTATACCTTTAAAAATATTGTTTGAGAAACTTATTGCAGCCTAACCGGTCCGACTCCGGTCAGCTAGGGTTAAATTGAAAAACCCGTTTCATGAATCTGACTCCTTCACACTATTTTAAAAGGAATATCCAAATTCAGCAAGTAGGAGCTTCAAATAAAATTATTTGATCTCTCCGATAAGCTAAAGTTGACAGTTTTTTGGGTTGAGTGATATTTTCAGATAATCAACAGTTCAAGCGTAGATTCAGAGAAGCAACCTGTTAAACAAGTCCATCTCAAACCGATAGTGATCCACTGTGCTAAATTTTTATACACCCGAAAGGAAATTCAATGACCCAAAAGCGTATCCCGTTCTCAAGTCACCAACTGACCGAAATCATCAAGACCTATCCAACACCGTTTCACATTTATGACGAACAGGCGATCCGGGATAACGCCCGTCGGTTTAAAGCTGCGTTTGCGTGGAATGAGGGTTTCAAGGAGTATTTTGCTGTTAAAGCGACGCCAAACCCATTTATTATGAAATTACTCCACCAGGAGGGATTCGGGTCGGACTGCAGCTCACTGGCGGAACTGCTGCTCTCAGAAAAGTGTGGTATTATCAGTGATGAGATCATGTTCTCCTCGAACGATACGCCTGCTGAAGAGTATATCAAAGCTCAGGAACTGGGGGCAACGATAAATCTGGATGATATCAGCCACATCGATTTTCTGGAAAAGCAGGCCGGAATCCCTGAAGTAATTTCGTTTCGATACAATCCAGGAAAACTTCGCGAGGGGAACTTCATCATCGGCGATCCGGAGGAATCCAAGTACGGGTTTACCCGGGAGCAGATCTTTGAAGGATTCAAAAAAGTTCGTCAAAAAGGCGCCAAACGATTCGGCGTCCACACGTTTGTCGCTTCAAATGAGCTGGACTCCCAATATTTTGTGGACACAGCCGCCATGCTTTTCGATCTGGCCATCAGTCTTAAAAACGAAATCGGCATCCAGCTGGAATTCGTCAACCTCAGCGGCGGAATCGGCATCCCATATCATCCCGATGACGAGGCAGTGGATCTGGAGTATGTCGGACAGGGGGTAAAAAAACTCTATGCTGAGAAAATCATACCGAACCAGCTGCATCCGCTCAAGATTTTCAGTGAATACGGCCGTATGGTGACTGGACCCTACGGTTACCTTGTTTCTGAAGTCAAGCACATGAAAGATACCTATCGTCAATACGTGGGTCTGGACGCTTGCATGGCTAACTTGATGCGACCCGGGGTCTACGGCGCCTATCACCATATCACGGTTGTCAACAAGGAAAATGCCCCTGCTGATCACGTATACGATGTGACCGGTTCCCTCTGTGAAAACAATGATAAATTTGCCATCAATCGTAAGCTGCCGAAGGTTGAAATTGGGGATCTGATGGTCATTCATGACGCAGGCGCCCATGGGCATGCCATGGGGTTCAATTATAACGGAAAACTCCGCTCTGCCGAATTGTTGCTGCGACCCGATGGTAAAATTCTGGAGATCAGACGGACTGAGACGATTGAAGACTATTTTGCCACCCTGGATTTCGAAGCATTCAAACACTTTCAGCCATAGAGACTCCGTTCACCAGTGACTGATGGAATTTGCGTAATAGGACAGAATGTCAGTCATTTTCGGATTGGTGTGAAACAGCCGGCCTGATTTGAGGAGCATGTGCCGCAGTTTCATCATCTCCAGGGCCATTTCGATATACTTTTCAAAATTGTGTTTGGGATAATAGATCGGCGCCCCTTGCAGAGTCAGATGATCGATTAATGATCTGACCCTGGCTTTGATTTCAAACGGGTCCAGCATTTCTTCACCGCATTCCAGCATCACCCGGGAAACTAGTACAACGGGGAGTACCGGGATGACCTGCTCAATTGCACTCAGCAATTGGGTGCAAAAGACTTCCACTTTCTCGAACCGCTCCTCTTTAGGCAAATCCTTGAATTTAAACCCACCTTTATTGCAAAATTCGGCCGCAAAGACTGGATCCCCGAAATTAACGCAGGCATAGCCAAAACGTCGCCACCTACCGATGGCCATCTGGGAAAAATTGCGGATGATGAACCCGAGGGTGGTTTTAATGACAAACCAGGTACTGCGCTTTTTTTTAGCGGGCTTAAGATTTCGCAGCAGGCTGCGATCCTCTATTGTGCGGTCGTAATTGATACCAACTGGAATGAAGACGATATCACGATCTGTCTCCGGATCGAACGAGCGTAGCATATAGTCAACCAGGCCGAAGCGAGGTGGTCTGAGACGCCCGTCCCTGGAGAGGCCTCCTTCCAGAAACACTGCCTGACAAACCCCTTCCCGGGTTGCCATGTGAATATAACGTTCAAGAACCTGCCGGTAAAGCGGATTTCCGGAGTTCCGCCTCACAAAAAAGGCCCCCATGGCACGAATCAAAGTATGCAGCGGCCAGATTCTGGCCCACTCCCCCACCGCATATGAAAGAGTGGTACGTTCCATCGCTAGAAAAGCAACCAGGATATAGTCCATATTGCTGCGGTGATTCATGACAAACACCACTGTGGAATCTGAATCTACCGCCGCCAGCTTTTCGTTGTCTATACGCCCGACCCTTACCTTATAAAGCAATCGAGCGATTTTCTTAGCCATCCAGTAACCCACACGAAAATAGAGATAGGCATTAAACGAGGGGATAATCTCCTTGGCGTAAGTCATCACCTCGGCCTGCAGCAGTTCTCTGGGCTTGTTCTCTTTTTCAGCGACAGCCTGGATCGTCTCCATAACTTTTGGATCATACGCCAGACGATCGATCAATACTTGTCTTTTTGTCAGCTGAAAAGGACGGATTTCAATATCCAAGTGGGATGCGATCTCGTCGATCACACGGTTGATGCGTCTTCTGAAAAACCAACGGACACCGGGAAAGAGAGTACGGCTGAACACTGACCAGAGGGTCAAGAACAGCATCAAGACGAACAGCCAGATAGGGATCGAGATCAGTGTCGTCATTTATGTGATTAGAAAAAGTGATCAACAAACTTGTTAAATGCTTCCAGAAAACTTTCTTTTTCTGCAACACAACCTGACCCGGGAAAGGAACGGTTGCCTTTAAAATGGTTTGTTATCCTGGTACTGAACTTTCCAACGATCCAGGTCTACGAAAGTCAATTGTTCCTCCCCTTCCAGGTAAGCCATGGTAATCCAGCCTTCACACCACTCTGAAGTTTCACGCAATTTACTAACCTCTGCGTCTGACAACAAATCCTGATTGCCCATAATTTCGTTCCACAACTCATACTCCAGTCCAAAGGCCCACTCACTGTTGTGATGTTTATGACTCAGCTTAACCATCAGTTCTGCTAACTGCTGCGCTGCTCCTTTCAGTAACATAATAATACCTGTTAATCTATTTGATTTATTAATTCACTTAAAATCTTACATTTTCAATGTGCCGTATTCGTCGTCCAGTATGTCTGAGCCCCTTTACTCCCGGTGCAGGTGCCAGGGCTAATAATAGTTGCGGAATCTCTCCGTATCAGGTGCAGAACTGTTTTAAGCAAAGATGCTTGCTCTGTTTTCCCATACGTAATTATGGAAAAACCTTAGCAGATTGCATCGTAAATATCAATTCCGCTTAAATCCAAAAAAAATGGGTCCTTTTTTCGGCTTTGTTTTACTAAAACATAGCAGGGATACATCTCCCCACCTTGCCTGCTTCAGTTGGCGCTAGCCGGAAATCTATGTATCTGGGATGAATTGACCACATATGTTTTCGAAATATCGGTCTGAGGCGAGCGGAGGGGGGATTAACTCTGATAGGAAAGAGCAGGGATGTGTCCGGGGAGACGTAAAGACGGACACATCCCTTTGGGGGTACTACGGAGATTCTTGAATATCGCTTAGCTTACTTTTTTCACTTCCTTCTAACTCATCGTTCTCTTTCTGTTGTGCCGGCACGCGACAACCATTGGGTGCCATTCAGGTTGAAACTCCCATTTTGGGAAGAATCCACTTCTGAAGTGCAAACCAGCCAACAAAAATTAATAGAATTTGTAAATATTCCATTGTGTTATTGTGTTATCGTATTAAATACTCAATTATGGATAAATGCGAGCCCGACCGCTTAATCAGGCTGCATTGTTCACAATTTGACGAATTTTAGTGGGATCTGCACCAACCATCATCTCTTTTTGCTCACCATTTTCAAAAAGAATCAACGTCGGAATGCTACGTACGCCAAAACGGGAAGCAGCCTGTGTATTCTGATCGACATTGAGTTTGGCGATTTTGACCTTACCCTGAAACTCATCAGCCAAATCCGTCAGCATAGGAGCAATCATTTTACATGGGCCGCACCAGTCTGCATAAAAATCCACCAGAACGGGTTGTTCACTATTTAACACTTTATCTTCAAAATCTGCATCAGATACCATGACTAGGCTATTTTCTGACATGATTGCCTCCTTTTTTAACTATTGACGGTTTAAACACAAAGCTCAACTGCTGTCAAACTAAACAGCAACCAATTTAGCAACAATTGGATACTGAACTTCTGACAGAGAACCCTTTTCCCATATAGGAATCTTCAAAGTCAATGATACTATCATTGATGTGGGGTTCGTCCATTTTGCTATAAATAAAATTGATGCCACCTGCTGTCACGGTGGTGTCACTATCTGCTGGCTCATCCAGAGCCATTCCCAATCTGGGGCCGCCTCAGCCAGCACCCTGGATAAACAATCGAATCGACTTGTCGGCATTTTCAGCCATGACCCCTGCCAATTCAGTTTTCGCTTTCTCGGTCACTTCAATATGCACCATTTTTTCCTCGCTTATTTTAAGAGTTGTTTTGTAATTGCTGTTTTAGATTATTGCATTCGACGTGCCATCAAGATTTAATATATTTTTCTCACATCATTACAATGGCTTATAAAATATTTTTCCGATTTACACCTCGAATCCGCCTAATTAATCCCGCAGGTAGCGTTTACATCTTGATACACCCATTTCTGTCTCCGCTCATTGGATTAAATGGTGCGGCTTAATGGCCCCATAATCCACCAATATCTTTATTACCAGCTGATAAAGCAAGAGACAAACAAGAAACATCCAACTGCGTTTTCAAACGCAAAATCTCATGTTCAGGTCCTGGATAGAACGCAAATGTCTTAACGTTAACAATCAGCAGAATTACGTTATGGTAACGTTACTTCTGGCCCGCGGTTCATCTTTTTAATACACTATATATAAGTAACTATGCACCACGCCCTAAGAGTCTATGGTAATGTGATTCAAAACAATTATATTTATAATTGCTATATTTTATGAGAAAGCCTCACTTCAAAGAAATGGGTTGAAACAACAGCTCCTTTTTAATCCCATGTGGCATTTAAAAAAACAGATTAAACATTTTAAGGCGGGTTCTGTTTAAGGTATATGTTGGTTTACAGGGAAACCCGCTGCCTTGACTTTACTTCAATTATTGCTTATTAGAAAAGATGGTATACTAATTGAACAAATACTAGAGATATCGATCAACATCGAAAGAGAAAATATCCAGCCCTTAATTATCAGGAGTATCCTATGCCCTTATTTGAATTTGAATGTGAAAGCTGTCAACACCATTTCGAGGAATTGTTGATGGCGTCTGATACCAACCTGCCCGAATGCCCGGAGTGTCATGCGGGTCAAGTAAAAAAAATGGTTTCCGCGGGGGCCTTTCGGGCCAATGGCGCTTCCGCCAGTTCAGCTGGCTATTCTGCCCCTTCCTGTTCACCCGGCGGTGGCTGAGGAATTTAACGAATTCCCCGGTACGGGGAAAAAAACAGTTCAGCGAACCGAACCATACCCTACCCATTGGTAATATCAGTTTCGGTTTCCTTATTTAATCTTAAATTGGAGAGTAAACATGGCAGAAGCAAAAACAACCGAAAAGGAAAAGGCAGCTTTTATTTGTGTCAAAGACACCATTGACGGTGCATATCCGGCCTTGGTCATGGGGATCAATGCTGCTCGTCTGGGCATGGAGACCAAGATATTCTACTCGTTTATGGGATTGAACATGGTGATGAAAGATGGTGCTTCAAAAGCCAAGTTTTTTCCCCCCGGATTTATGGGAGCCATCCCCGGCATGGCATCCATCGCCTCCGGCATGATGAAGAAAAAGGTTGAAAAAGCCAACATTCCAGAATTGGAAGACCTGATGGAAATGGCGCAATTTGAAGGCGTAGAGTTGATCGCCTGTCACATGACGGTCGAAATGATGGAATTGGATAAAGAGGACTTTATTGAGGATGTCGTCATCTGGACGGCTGAAAAGTTTATCAAATATGCCAAGGATTGCAAAGTCTGCCTCTTTACATAATCCACCGATAGTCAAAAGTGGATTTCCCTCTCTGACCAGGCAGGGTGAATGAGGACTCGCCCATGCCTGAACCCGCTTGTCAGGCCTGTTATTTGGAATTTGAAAACATCGCTCCAAAAACCTTCTGTCTGAAACGTTGCATACCGGCAATCCAGCGATCGTAATCAGACGCTTTGCGCTGGAAATAGGTCTTTACTTCCGGATGGGGCAGAATCAGAAACAGTTCCTCTTTGAGGCCCTGAACCACAATCTCTGCAAGTTCTTCAGGTTCCATGATCCCATCCACGCTGGCAGAGCCATCTTCATTTCCTGCGACCATGCGCGTATTTACGGCTTGGGGGCAAAGCAACGACACCCCAATCCCATCATCACCGTGAGTAATCGCCAGGGACTCGGCAAACCCGAGAGCTGCGTGCTTAGTGGTCGAATATGGGGCGCTGCCAATCTGGTTTAACAGACCTGCAGCTGAAGATGTATTCAGAAAATACCCCTTCTTCCGTTCCAGCATTGCAGGAAGTGCTGCCCTGGCCGCATACACATGTGCCATCACATGAATATCCCAGGATCTCTGCCAGACCTCATTAGCAGCAGAAGCAGCAGTCCAGCCAGGAGCATCATCAGAAATAATGCCGGCATTGGAACAAAACAGATCGATGCGGCCAAATTGTTTTTCTGTCTGCTTCACGACATTAATAATATCCGCTTCGCTGGAAACATCCGCCCGCATTGCAACTCCGCTGATTTCAGAAGCAATAATTTCTGCTTTCTCCTGTTCGAGATCCACAACCACCACCACGGCTGGGTTCTCTTCAGCAAATCTGCGGCACAGGGCTGCGCCAATTCCCATCGCACCACCCGTAACCACAATAACCTGATCTTTAATTTCCATACAATTACCAATAATTTTATTTAATGCAGCACGATTCAACGGAACCTCTGCAGCAGTACAACGGTTTTTCCCGAGTAGATATCCCTGACCATCATCCATAAAGAACAGGAACCTATCTAATTCAGTTTTATCGCAACAGTCCTCCACTGTCCCTCATCAAAACAGGGCAGCACTGGAAAATAGGTTCCCGGGCAACTATAACAATCTTCACTCACGCGATCAATGGTGAACTTCTGTAGCTCAGTTTTTTAAATATATTGGTAGATCCATATACAGAATCACTTCCCGTCGATATCAGCTTTGATCGAAGATTATGCGCAGCTCATCAGCAAGCGCACGCTAAGGGAATCATGATCTCCTTGGCGAAGTGAATATCAATTTGTTTCCTCATATGGAAAACTAAGCTTGACACTTGATACCCTACCGGGGTATTGTATAGCCACACACCAAAAACGGAGAACCCCACATGCATCCAAATCACGAAAGCCAGATTGGGCGATTGAACAAGATCGAAGGCCAAGTCAAAGGAATTAAAAAAATGATTATCGACCGGCGGTACTGCGTCGATCTTCTGACCCAGTTAAAAGCGGTAAAGTCTGCCATTCACAAAGTTGAACAAGGTATTCTCAAGACACACATACAGAGTTGTCTCAAAAATGCGATCACATCGGGAGACGATTTATCAGTTCAAGAAAAGATCGATGAAGTGATGTCATTGTTGGAAAAACGGATTTGAAAGGGGGTATAAAACCGATGAATAACGAGACTCAGATATTAAACATTCGGGGTATGACCTGTGCGTCCTGTGTCAGATCCGTGGAAGTGGCGGTTGGAAAACAGGACGGCGTCGCAGAAGCTTCTGTGAATCTCACCACTGAAAAAATGCAGGTATCCTTCAATTCAGAGCAGGTATCTCTGGATCATATTGTCGCTGCCGTATCAAAAGCCGGGTTTACCGCCGAGGTCCCGGTGGAGTCAATGGAAGCGAATGATATCGAAGCAGAGCGGCAGGCAAAAGAACTTAAAAACCAGCGAATCCGACTGCTGATTTCGTTGGCCTTTGCGATTCCTTTGTTTACGGTGGCCATGGTAGAAATGCTCGGCATATCACTACCGTCCCTGATCAGTTCCCACCAGCAACCCCTTCGTTTCGCCTTGCTGCAGCTGATTTTAGTGATCCCGATTCTACTGGCAGGCTCTCATTTTTATACCCGGGGCTTGACCGCCTTCCGACATTTGAATCCTAACATGGACTCTTTGATCGCCTTGGGATCAATGGCGGCTTTTCTTTATAGTATCTGGAACACTTATTTAATTTCCACTGGCGAGACAGCAGCAGTCATGCACCTGTATTATGAAACTGCAGGGGTCATCGTCGCCTTGATACAAGTAGGGAAGTACCTGGAAAACGTCAGCAAGGGGAAAACATCCGGAGCCATTAAGGAACTGATGCGCCTGCAGCCCGGCACTGCGAACATAATGAGAGATGGCGTTGAGGTTCAAACAGAAATCGAAACAGTTGTTGTCGGTGATATTTTGTTGGTCAGACCGGGAGAAAAAATTCCGGTAGATGGTCTTGTCACTGAAGGTCGGACAGTAGTGGATGAATCTCTACTGACTGGTGAAAGTCTCCCTGTTGAAAAAGGGGTTGGTGATACGGTAACAGGCGCCAGCCTCAATCAGAATGGTACCATTCAATTTCGTGCTGACCGTGTTGGAAAAGACACAGCCCTGGCAAGAATTATCCAGCTGGTTGAAGAGGCTCAAGGCAACAAGGCACCTATAGCGCGCCTGGCTGATGTGATTTCAGGTTATTTCGTGCCAATTGTCATCGGCATTGCTGTTGTAGCGGGTCTGGCCTGGTTTATCGCCGGCGCATCAACGGTATTTGCACTGAAGATTTTTATCTCAGTCATGGTGGTTGCCTGTCCCTGTGCTCTGGGGCTGGCTACGCCTACCGCAATCATGGTAGGAACCGGCAAGGGGGCGGCATTGGGGATTCTGATCAAAGGAGGCGAACCACTGGAAATTGCAGGTAATGTGAAAACCGTGGTTTTTGATAAAACCGGAACCATCACCGAAGGTAAGCCCCGACTGACCGACTTGATTTCACTAGACGGCATGTCGGAATCCGAGATCCTGCGTTTGGCGGCCTCAGCTGAAAAAGGATCAGAGCATGCGTTAGGCGCTGCGATTGTCGAAGAGGGAGCTAAAAACGAAATCAATTGGATCAAGGGCGAAGACTTCCTGGCACTTCAGGGTATGGGCATACAGGCAACCCTTGCTGGGAAACGGATTCTGCTGGGGAATCTCAAATTAATGCAAACATCCGGGATACTGACAGAACCGTTACCTGAGGCCGATAAACTATCACAAGATGGAAAAACCCCTGTTTATCTGGCAGTGGACGATGTGCTCGCCGGTCTGATAGCCGTGGCAGATACTCTGAAACCGGATAGTCCCATGGCAGTTTCCAAATTGCAGCAATTGGGAATCCGAACTGTCATGCTCACCGGGGACAATCTCAATACCGCCCGGGCCATTGCGGAGCAAGTCGGTATCGATGAGGTCATTGCGGATGTACTTCCTGGTGACAAAGCCAGCCAGATTGAACGCCTGCAGCAGAGCGGAGATCGTGTGGTGATGGTGGGGGATGGGATCAATGACGCCCCGGCGCTAACCCGTGCCGATCTGGGAATCGCCATCGGTTCAGGCACAGATGTCGCCATCGAATCCGCACAGATCGTCTTGATGAAAAACAGCCTTGTCGGTGTAGTCACGGCCATTGAACTCAGCCGGGCCACTTTACGCAACATCAAACAAAACCTGTTCTGGGCGTTCGCATACAACAGTGCTGGAATTCCCCTGGCTGCCGGACTGTTTTTTCTATTTGGCGGACCCACGCTCAATCCCATGTTCGCTGCCGGAGCCATGGCTTTAAGCTCAGTATCGGTCGTAACCAATGCCCTGCGGTTGCGGCGTTTCAAACCCGCTGATTTGTCTTCATTGGCCAGCCGGGAATCTATTCATATGCAAGAAAACATCGAAAACAAGCAACAGGAGCAAACCATGAAAACCCTGATATCCATCGACGGTATGAACTGTCAACATTGCGTAAAGAGTGTCACTGAAACCCTGAACAAACTAGAAGCGATTCAGTCAACCCAGGTGAATCTGGAAGAAAAGAGCGCTTTAGTAGAATCCGGAGCGGCACTTGACGAGGTCTTGATTACCCAGTCCATCACAGATGCCGGATTCACGGTGACCGGTATTCAAGCAGCAGAATAACAGTTGGAGTTGCTTTATCATGATGGTCTGCGGTAAGCTGGACACCCATTCAGCAGGTTAAAAGATACTCATCACAAAGGCAAAAAATGGAAATCAGAGCCGATGACCCCATCTGGCAGGCACTGTACAATCAAGTCAAAATTGAGGCTGAGGAAGAACCGATTCTTGCCAGTTATCTGCATGCAGTCGTTCTGAATCACAAAACGCTGGATAATGCCCTCTCTTTTCATCTCGCCAGCAAACTCTCGAGTCCCAGCCTGCAGGCCATGCAAATCCGGGATGTCATTGATGGGGTCTTCGATGCCCAGCCGAGTATCGGCGAAGAGTTCCGGGCCGATCTCAAAGCGATTTGCGAAAGAGATCCGGCAGCCCACAGCGTCGCAGAGCCATTTCTACATTTCAAGGGTTTTCACGCCCTGGAGTCCTATCGTGTTGCTCACTGGCTCTGGGAAAATGGACGCAAAGGGCTCGCTCTTCATCTTCAAAACCGTATTTCAGAGCTGTTCGGTGTCGATATTCATCCCGCAGCCAACATCGGCAAAGGCATTCTGATCGATCATGCCACCAGCGTGGTGATTGGGGAAACCGCCATCATTGAGGATAATGTGTCCCTGCTGCATGAAGTGACCCTGGGTGGTACCGGAAACCTTAAAGGGGATCGCCACCCGAAGATCCGCAAAGGGGTCCTGATCGGGGCAGGTGCCAAAGTTTTAGGGAATGTGGAAATTGGGGAATACAGCAAGATCGCAGCCAGCAGCGTGGTGCTGACTGATATTCCGCCGCACTGCACTGCAGCAGGCGTTCCCGCCCGAGTGGTTGGAACACCCGATGCCGATATCCCTGCCTTTGAGATGAACCAGATGATCGCCAAAAGAAAAAGCAACAACTGACCCTATCAGGCGCTCTTCTGTTTCGCTCCCCAACTTTTCACAATTGGCAGCGATTTCAAGATCCCAGCAATAAACAGTTGCCAGGGGTGATAAAACAGCAGCGGTAGCAGGGCGATTCCGAGAAGAGTCGGATCATCCGCAAAATAAGCGGAGAGCAAAGGGACACCCATGGCCAGGGTTTTTTGCGGCACCGCATACAGTACAGATATCGTCTCCGGTCCGGTAAAGTTCAACTTTCGTGCACACACGACAGCTGCAAAAATAAAAATGAAATGAACAATAATCAGGTAGACTATGGGAATCAAGTACGAACTGAAGCCTTGACGAAATATCGGGGTCGCAGCGGATTTTGACAGGGTGAAAAAAACGATAGAGAGAATCATCAGATTGCTGCTGATCCGATTCTCTGCTCCAGTTTTTTGGTTCTATGCCTGAAGGCCAACCGTACTATCTGGCCGATGACGAGTGGCAGGAGCATGATCAGGGCCAGTCCGGTAATGATGT
>Ga0075122_10000616_pt1 | contig 27378 bp, 33 predicted proteins | sample AntAceMetag02UKB_FD_69790 | JGI IMG/M metagenome (GOLD analysis project Ga0075122, IMG submission 69790) | Saline lake microbial communities from Ace Lake, Antarctica - Antarctic Ace Lake Metagenome 02UKB | ecosystem: Environmental > Aquatic > Non-marine Saline and Alkaline > Saline | place...
TTTCCTGCTCTTTGGTAAAAAGGAATTCCAAAAATACATACAGCATCATTTCCTGCTCTTTGGTAAAAAGGAATTCCAAAAATACATACAGCATCATTTCCTGCTCTTTGGTAAAAAGGAGTAATCGAATAAACATTTCCAGAAGAATTTAATCCTCCAAATATAGAATAAAGATTTTTTCCAAATTTCCAAGGAATACACAACAACCCAAGTAAGATTATTAGTATTTTATTTTCTGTCCAAGTTAAATTGAAGAAATAAATTATCAAGAATACCCCAATTATTGCAGGTATTAAGTTTAGAATTCCTTCAAATGATTTTAAAGATTTCATGATTTTTTTGTTTTTTATTTATTATTAGATTGATTTTTATTTAGAATTTTACTCCTACTGTGAATGTAAAACCCTGAAATTTATCCCCAAATACTTTTACTGTGTATTCTCCTTCAAGATAAACTCTTGTTTGTTCAGCATACATAAACATAACTCCAACACGCAAAGGAATGTTCCAAGAATTAAATTCATTGTCAGAAACATGGTTTGCTACATTTTCCCAATTATTGTGTTCTGATGTACGATACATTAAACCTGTTCCAATATATCCGCGGTCATAACCATTAATGTTTGGGGAATAATTTATGGCATATCCAAAGTCGTAAGTTGTTTGCCTGGATGGGCTTTTGGCCTTATTGTAATGGAGGTATGTTCCAATATATACTCCATGTCGAATATCCAAAAAAGTTTCAAATCCTAATTCTGCTTTCACTCCTCCAAAGGCAATCATTTGTGGGGTTTCACTTGTTTGGATCAAAACAATACTTGGTCCAATTTTTCCATAAATTTTTTGTGCTTCAGTTGTAAATCCAAAAGCAATTACTGCTACTAATACTATTACTAATTTTTTCATAATGATTTTATTTAATTTATTAATGAATGATTTTTTTAATTAGAAAAATAAAATATGCTCACGGCCATGTTCTTACCGTTTAATTTTTTGTTTCCTCGTGTTTAATCTTTAAGATAACCCCCGTAGAAAAACCTATTGGCAATAAAATTGCTGTTTCCTTTGCAACATTAAATAATTCTAATTCCAATTGACCTTGAATTAATTGATTGAGTTCATAAAGTGTCAAATCTCGTTTTAACTCTTTACAAACACTCAGAGATAAATCTCTAAGGCTCTTTTCGATGCAATCGGCCAATAAAGCTTCAAGGGCAAGTTGATGATATTCTCTTGAAAGGATGTAAATCATTTTGATCATCTCGGGTGTGTTGTTTTTTCTGGCAAAAGTTTTTACTACCAAAATAATTATTCCTAAAAAATCATAACCGGAAAGAAATTTGAATGAATTGATTAATTCAAGAAATTCTTCTGCGTCATACTTTTTGAGTGCTGCAATTTTTGTTAACAGTACACTTAAATTTGATTTGTTCATAAACGTTTTTTTATTTATTAATAATTAGAATTTTGTTTATAAAAATAAAATAGCCAGTTCAATAATTCCATAAATTACTATGAATTCTCCAAGAAGTGATAAAGCAAAAGTTTTTTTTGTCCATCTTTCTGTAAAGAACCATGTCCAAAGAGACATTACTACAACTATTAAAGCCATTCCTAACACAATGTAAATTGTGGATGTTACAGCGATTATTGCGAACAAAGCTACCAATGAGCGAATAAAGACCCTATCAATTCCAAACACCATTGAAGTTAAGTTAAATAACAAAAAACCAATGCCCCCCAAGGCAATTAATTTTGTCATTTCAATACTATATTGTTCTTTGAAAAAGAAAATACAAAGGTAAATAATGAAGAAAAATAAAGGAATTACAATTGCTGTTTTTATTGTAGAAAGGATTACTTCCCGATTTGTTGAATGTGTCATGATATTGTTTTTTACGTATTAATAATTAGAATTTTGTTTAGTGCTTGCTTTGTTTGTTTTTTATCTTACAAATGAAGAAATAAATAACCATTTACTGTTCTTGTTTCATTTGCATATCCCAAACCAATTAATCCACCCCCATATTTAAATTTGAAATTTTTTAAAATTCCTATTTCTGCTCTCACCAACTGACCTTTACCAAAATCTGCATTAAGAAAATCATATCCTGTATCTAAATAAAAATCAATTTCTTTTGGTAAATGTAGTACAAAAATATTGGCAAGAATACCTGTCTTTATTGCAAAAGTATTGTAAACTTTTTTTGTCTTCAACGTTCCTGCAATTCCCCATTCTTCATTATAAGTAGAATGTCATGCTGTAAATTTTATTTTATCTTTTATTCCAATCATTGCATGATATTCTAGTTTGTTTTTTCTTATGCCAACACCTGCTCCTGCTTGAAAGTTTTTACCTACATATTTTATTTTTGCATTCAAAGAACCTCCCGGAATTTGAGATTCTGACCAAGTTTCAAATTGTCCTGTGGCACTTGTATGTAAGGGACGATTTTCGGTAGAAAGTGTTCCCAAATGTCCTGCTTTAATTGAAAGATTTTTTGTTATATCCCAATTTACCCAAGCTTGAGCACAAACAAAAGGGTCTTTTTTTCCAGTATAATCAATTGTGCTTAATCCTCCGAAAGAGAGATTTTTTGTTATACTCCAAGTTGCCATTGCTCCTGTTCTTACATTAACCAATTGAGAAACATGCAAACTATCTATGTTTACATTTGATGCAGATAAAACTCCAAAATAAATTCTATCTAGATTAATTTGATCACTAATTTTAAGATTTTCGATTTGTGCTTTAGTTGAAAATCCAAAAAAGACTATAATTATTGTGATTAATAAAATTACTTTTTTCATGATTTTATTTTTTTGATTAAAAGTATTATAATTATTATTGTGCCTGCAGCCAGATTCAATCCATATCTCAAAAGGGATCTGCAGGCTGATTAACAATTGTTAATTTGGATTTGTTTTCAATTATTCAAAAATTGGATTGCCCGAAAAGTTTTCTTTTTCTTTCTTTCCTTTCATTCTTCCTTCATTATCAACTAAAAATTTGTGTTTTTTTGCTGAAGTAACAACCTGCTTTACTGGAGATTCAATTTTTATTAGACAAGATTTTCCATAATTTTTCATCAGATATTTTGCCCTGATTAATCCATCTTTTTTACTTTTGGATTCTAAGTGTTTACTTGAAATTTGAATGTAATATAATTTCAAATAAGGAAGTAAATGATACGCTCTCCATTCTAAGGGCGCTTGTTTTGTTGTAAATTTTACTGATTCATATTCCAAATTTGTTCCGGATAATTGACAATTTGCGAGAAACACATTTCCACTGAATTTGAAACCAAATACATCAGTTTCTAAAGTATCCCTGTAAGTTCCTTCTTGCATTAAAACGTTTACGAAAGTTCCTTTTTTCACTTTCACAATTTCAAATGTTTTTGGAAGGAGCCCACCAGATTTTGAAATAATTGAATCAATGATTAAATAATCCAAATTTGGATATGATTCTATTTCTTCAGATGCAACAATAATTGATTCTGTTAAAGGATTAGATTGCACCTTATTTTGCCAACTTCCAAATTCTTGAATTCCAATCACAGTTAAAAATGTTAGGATTATGATGGCAGAGAAACAATACTCTCCTAAAAGTTTTGTTTCTGATTTGAAAATACGCACGGGGGATAATATGAAGGTCCAACAAAATCCCGCTAACATACAATAAATAGAACCGTTAACATTGAATTCTAAAACCCAAGAAAATCCCGCCATGGCTATTGCAATAATTGATACATGGATTGTTTCTGATTTGGTTATACCAAAGTCTTTTACTTTATTATTTTCAATGTACCCTTCTCTTAAACCTCTAAAAATTATGTAACATATTGCTAAAAATATGGGCCACATAATCTTGATTAAATTGATTATTAATTCTTTCATGATTTCTAATTTTTTTAGTTATAATTTTATTTTTATTTTAAATTTGATTGAGCTCACAATTGGATCAAAACCATATTTCAATTGAGTTGTGAGTGACTAAATAATTACAATATTCCCGTAAGAAAATAAATAATTAAGGAAAGAATACCTGTTGCAATGATCCAACCTAAAATTACTTTTCTAAGGTTAGGAATTTTAATTTTTTGAAAAAATTGTGCTTTCATGACTTTAAATTTTAAGTTATTTTTTGAAAATTATTTTGATTATACTTTTTTTTATTCAGATAAAATTTGTTTTATTACTAAAAATTTGTATGTTTGAGGATATTTGGAAAGAATTTTTTTCCAATTTTTCCTGTTTTCACTTGAGAGCCTTTTTGATCTTTGTCTTAACCAATCAGCCCCTCTTTCTGAAGTTAAGTAATCTTCAATATCAAAAGCAAATTGTTTTTGAAGCTGGTATTCTTCATAATCTTCTCCAGTAAGATTAGTTAACTGGGAATACTGATTGAATAAACTTCCTTGATCTGACGAAAGGGTATTTTCTGTTGTTTGAACGAGGGGATTAGTGTTTTTGCAAGGAAGGTTTTTTGGAACAAATAAATACATTACTATTGCAAAGGTTAATGCAACAACAAAAATTATTTGAACTTTTTTGTTAAAAATTAATTTTTTCATGACTTTGATTTTTAGTTAGAATTTATTTCTATTTTTTGATTTTAATTTTTAATTATAAAAAATTATTGATAATACAATATAAATTATTGTAAATAAAAGTAAATTAGAGATAATCCTCTTTCTTGGGAAAATCCCACAAACTTTGTTTCCAAAATAAGCCGTAAGTGAAACGGCGTATATTGTGGTTAATATTATTCCAACCATAATTATTGCTATAACACTTGTTGGAATGAGTAGAGAGAGCAAAGGATAAATTGCTCCAATAATTATAGAGATAAAAATAATTCTGTAATCAAAATCACAGAATTGTAAATTTCTTTTAATTGAATTCATAATTTTATTTTTTAATTGTTATTAATTTTGTTAAATTATTTTAATAGTTAAAGATTTTGTTTAATAATTAAACTCCCATACCAAAATCAGAAAACATATTATTAATTTCACTGCTTAATTTCTTTTCCCGAGATGTTGGCATTCTATTCCTTTTTGCATAAGAAAGGTGATTTATGATTACTTGGGTTGGTGTTTTTGAAATCCTTTGTATTTTTTCTCTAACATTAACTTGAAACACTTCTTTTTCTGATTCGACCAAAGGTGTAACTTCCATATTTGTCCTTATCACTGTTCCTCTTAAGGGGAGCATTGATTTACCAGTTCTTTTTTTAAATTTGGATTTTAATTGTGTTTCCATGATTTTATTTTTTAGTTATTATTATGTTAATTATTTTGTTTTTTGTTAATGAGTTGTTTGTTTTGTCTATTGAACTTCAAAAGAAAAAGGATGAAAAAAATCATGTTCCCAATAAAATTATAATGAGCATAAAAGATAAGTGCTCTTTATATTCTTGTTCTAACATTGAATCTTCCACGATCCTATTTTTTAGTTTGTAATTTTATTTAATTTTTGATTATTTTTCTGTGGTAAGAAAAAGAATTCCTGCTAAAATTATAAATGATCTAATGGGATAATCCCAATCATTCAACCAACTAAAATAATTATGTATTCTTGAATCAGTGGGAATTATAAATACTAAAATTATTAGTACTGCAACAATAATGATTTTTGTTTTTAAAATTTTGTTCATGACTTTATTTTTTAATTATTGTTTGATTATTTTTTAATTCTTAATCTTTTTATTAAATTCTTAATTATACTTATTTCAAGGTATTCATGTTATTTCTAAGAAAAAGTATAGCTAAAGCTAAGTTGTAATATCTTGTAAATACCTAAAGTGAGGGTATTTCGCTTGTTCACTCATTGAATCTTATTCGATTTAACGAGGTATTCCAGGTATTTCCGAGTAAAAATCTTTGATCCTAAAAGGTTCATGTCGATTTTTATGAAATGTTTTGTCTGAAATGTTGAATTGATAAATGTGATTTTTTGATTTGTTATTGGGGGTAACAATTATTGTTTTGCAATCTTTTTAAACTTTGTTATTGTTGTAATTGTTTAGTGACTATTATTTACTCTGATGAATTTTTTCCAGCCTTTTGCATATTTAATTTCTTCAATTTTTATTAGTCCTTTTTGTAAAAGTTGATTTTTTACAATATTGCCTTTTCTTGGAGAAAGACCTACTTCTTTGTATAATTGTACTGTTGAATTTTCATGCGCAGGGTTATTCACTAAGTAAGTCATCAACGTTGTTTCTTCCTCGCCTAATCCCTTAATTACTACATCTGATTCTTTTTCTTTTTCTTTAACAAAAACAATTTTTTGTTTTATTTTTACTGGATCGATAATTGGTTTTCCTATTGGTTTTTCTACAATAATTACTTCTTCTTTTCTTTTAAAAATTTCTATTTGATCTCCCCTTTGGTCTTTCAATAATTCATTTACTACAGAGATAATATCTTTTTCTGTGTAACATTTTTCACAAAGACCCATTTCGAGTAAACTTTCAATTTCTTTTATTTTCATTCCCTTTTCAATTTTATTTTTGGAATAATCAAAAAGAGTTTTTTGAATTTCTGACAAAGTTGTTCTTTTCTCTATTTTAGGTTTTTCCGTCTTAAAAGAAGCTATTTTGGGTATTTTGAATTCTGATTTGTATGGTTTTGATAAGGGATTTTCAATTATTTTTACTTCTTCGATGGTTGGTTTTTCTAACTCTTCTTTGAATTCTAAATCATATTTTTCAATATTTGCTCCTTCAATTAAACAACTCATTCTTGATTGTATTTTTTCATCACTAATTAAATTTTCTCTAATATCTAAAAAAGGTACTTTAACTAAAAAAGGGGAAGTATGCCTTTCTGAAAGTTTTACAATTGCTGTTCCAACTTCCAATTTTGAAAATAATTCTTTATTATCTGTTTGGACTAAGGAATTTATATCATTAATGTCTTGAGGCAATTGCTGTTGAAATGCTACATGACAAGCAGAATTTCCTGTTACCGTATCCGATAATTTTGAAACATGTTGATCTAGACAAATTAAAGAAGTTCCATATTCCCTCATTTCCCTATAAATCATGTCTGTTACGGATTCTGACATAAAATTTGTTTGTTTTTTCAAGAAAACATTATGTGCCTCATCAACTAAAATTGCATAATTAAATTTCTCATCAATTTTATTTTGGGATGCTTTCTTTTGTTTGTAGATATGTGTTAAAACATATTCACAAAAGAATTTTTTTTCAATGTTCGACAAGGAATTTAATTCAAAAATTGCTCTTTTATTAAATAAATCTTCGATTGAAACTCCTTTTCTTCCATCATAATTTACTACTTTTCCAAATGCTCCGAAAGTTAAAACTGTTGCAACCCTCATTGCTGATTCAAACCAACCTGTTTCCCTTCCTTTTGATTCTTTCATTTTTTGTTCAAGTAATTTCTTTATGTGTTGCCAGTTTGGATAATGTTTGCCTCCTTCGTAAACTCCCCAAGCTTCAAATGCTTCATCGATTGTTTCAAGTAAAACCTTATGTACACCAAAAGATACCGAGAAGGATTCTGTCAATAAATCACAAAGCGTATTTACCCACTCTTTTGGATTTACTCCTTTCGGTGGCCTATTAATATTTATTTTGAATGAATTTGATACTGAATCATTTCCGACTGTAAAAACCATTAAAGAGTTGTCATTTGCTATCAAAGGTCTAAAACTTTTTTTCCAATCAAAAACTAAAAAGGGTTTATCTTTTTTTATAAAATTATTTAAAATATTGAATGCAAAAGTTGTTTTTCCACTACCACTCATTCCCGTAACACAAACATGTCTTGGCCAATCTTTTTCTCTTAAAGCAAAAGGAAACAAATCTTTTTCTGCATAATTTACATTTGCTAAAGGGTATTCCCCTAAAACATTTTCTTTCTTTGGGGGTTCAAGTAAAACGCCTTTGTCTAAAAGTTGACTAAGATGTTTTTGGTATAATCCATTTAAAAGTTGTGTTAATTCATTTCTTTCTTCCATGGAGTTTGCAACAGAATATCTAAAATATAATTCGTCTATCTTTTTTCCAAATATGGGTTTTAATTTTCTACATATTTCTTCTACTGTTAATGCTCGTTGCATCATTGTTTTTCATCTCCCAAAATTTTTGTGATCATATTTAATCTTTCTTCTCTTTCAATTAATTCTCTTTCATATTCTCTTAATTCTTTTTTCAAAAGTGCAATATCTTTCCATGCTCCAATTTTTTCATTAAGTTGTAATTCAGAAATTCCTACTTTCTTTGACCGCAAATCATTTTTTTCTCTAATCAAATCATTACTGTCTGTTCCCACTCCCACTCCTTCATTTTCAATTAAATAGTTGTTAATCTCTGTTTTGATTTTTTCTCCTTCTTGAAAAATTTGTCTACTCAATTTGTTTCTTCCTGAGACCATTTCTTGAATTTCAAAAATAGATTTTTTTAGAGCTTCAACTTTCTCTTTACCTATACCTGAAGATAAATCTTCAGAAGGCTTTTCACTTATTTCGGGGTTTTTCTCAGTTGAAAAACCTAAATTTAGTTTTGGTAATTTGTTTGTTTCCATACTTTTACTACTCTAGAGTTATTTATAAATGTTTCTATCTTGTTGTCACTCCTTAAGAACAAATGTTTTGAGTTTTTGATTAATAACATTTCTTAATTCCAAAATTGGAGAAAGGTAATTCTTAAAAACAAAGACTGAATCTAATTAATATATGCAGGTGTGCCGGAGTGGTCAAACGGGACAGACTCAAGATCTGTTGGCTTATGCCTACGCAGGTTCGAACCCTGTCACCTGCATACGAAAGTTTTATAAAACAAAACTTTCTTCAAACTTTACAACCTGCGAGTTTAATCGCGATAGCGGGAACATTTACTTGTTCTCATAAAAATAAAATGGCAATAAAATCAAAAACAAAAATAGAAAACCAATTACGGCCTAAAACTAATAAAGCCTTAGTTGAAACAATTATCTTAGCTAAAAAAAATCCTGCTTGGATTAAAGTCGCTGGATTATTAACTATTTCTAGAAGAAAGAGAAAAGATATTAATTTAACTGAAATTGAAAAAACAGAAGGAAAAACATTTGTTGTTTGTGGCAAAGTTCTTTCACAAGGAGGCATTACAAAAAAAGTTAAAGTTGTTGCTTTAAGTTTTAGTGAAAAGGCAAAAGAAAAATTGAAAGCTGCTGGTTGTGAAACCTTAACTATTGCTGAAGAAATTCAAAAAAATAAAGATGCAAAAGAGGTAATAATTTTACAATGAAATTTATTGATGGAAAGGGTTTAACTCTTGGAAGATTGGCTAGTTTTGTAGCAAAAGAGATTTTAAAGGGTACTGAAGTTGCCGTATTAAATTCAGATTTAGTAATTATTACGGGAAATAAAAAAACAATCGAGAGAGAATTTCAGGAAAAAAGAAGTAGATTCGGCCATTCACAAAAAGGACCTAAACATCCAGCTACAAGCGAGAAGATCGTTAAAAGAGCTATTCGGGGTATGCTCCCCAATCATCGAGAAGGAAGAGGAAAGGAAGCATTTAAGAGAGTAAAATGTTATGTTGGAATACCAAAACAATTTGAAGGAAAAAAACCAATTGTTTTGAATAAAGAAAGAAAAATTAAATTTTCACCAGTGAAGGAGTTTACAAAATAAAATGGTAGGAATAGAAACAAAATACAAACAAATTTATACTTCCGGTAAAAGAAAAGCTGCCATTGCTAAAGCAAAAATTAAAACTGGAAAAGGGAAAATTTTATTCAATAAAAGAAATTATGAAACTCTTCAAATGTTTGATAGATTAAAATTGGATGAACCAATAAAAATTGCTGAACATGTTTTAAAAAAAATTGATTTTGATATAGAAGTTACAGTTAAGGGTGGTGGAGAAAAAGGTCAAATAGATGCAGCAAGATTGTCTATTGCAAAGGCTATTATTGATTACACTAAATCAGAAGAACTAAAACAAGCATATTTGGAATATGATCGGAGTTTATTGGTTGCAGATGTTAGACGTAAAGAAGCATGTAAACCAGGTGATTCTAAAGCAAGGTCAAAAAGACAGACCTCTTTCCGTTAAATTTTCTTTTGATTCTTTTTAATTAAAAGGTTATATTTAAGTTACTTATTTGTAAATGTACATTGTAAAATAAAATTTTAGATTTTTCCATAAAAATAATTCAAAAGAATATTTTAAATAAGTTTCATTTTAGAATGATAACAGATAGAAAAATTTATAAAGATGTTTTTCCCCACCTTTTTATGGAAAAAATAACATACAATAAACAATATGTTTTGAAATGTAAAGAAGGACAATATGAACAATTAAAAATTGCCTTGGATCAAATGAATTCTATTTCTTCACAAAAAAATGAAAGAGGGTGGGAACAATATTTAATTTTAGATGAAAAAACAATTACAATTAAATTGCTTCCTGATTTTTCAAACATAAGTTCCCGTGACAAAGAAAAAGGAATTGAATCTGTTGTGCAAATGGCAATTGGAGCTAGTTCTAAATTTGAACCAAAATTCATAAAAGAAATTGCTAAAAAACTGGAAGGGAATTCCACTGGGTGGGGGCACTACCAAAATTCTTCACTAATTGATTTATTTATAAAATAATTTTTTAACTTTAAGGTTTTTTAATTTTTAATCTTTCTAATTTATCTTGAACATGATTGAATAAAGTAGAAGACAATAAAGGAACATGGTGCCCTAAATGTATTTCTCCAGCAAATTTTATTTTTCCAACATATGTGAAATTTGTTAATATTTTTTTCACCCCATTTATAGAAAAACCCCATTTTTTAGAAAATCTGTTTAAACTCAAGGGAGTTTCGTTAAATTCGAGAAAAATTTTTTCAATAACTTTTGAATTTTCTGCTGGAAATAAATTTCCTTCTTTAATTATATACCCAAAAGGTGCTCGGTTCATGATTTTTCCCTCTTTTGCTTTTTTTATCATTCCCTTTTTTTGACGATATCCAGCTAATTTGTTTTGTTTACGATATGTTTCTATTGCTCTAAAATTTACTTTCTCTAAAAGATATTGCTGCATTTCTTCTCTTTTATCTGGAGCAAAATAAAAACAAAAAGTGCAAAGGGGTTTTCCAAATTTTAATTTTACTTTTTCTGACACATAATTACATTTTGAACATTCTTTTTTCATTTTATTTATTCATTATTACATCTAAAGGAGATTTAATTTTTTTTAATTGTTCTGTTGAAACATGAGTATAAATTTGAGTTGTTGAAAGATCTGCATGTCCTAAAAGCTTTTGAATTTTCCTTATATCTACATCATTTTCTAATAAATGTGTGGCGAAAGAATGTCTAAGCGTATGGCAATGTACTTCTTTGTTTATCTTTGCCTTTTCTCCTGCCTTTTTTACAATTTTTTGTATGTTTCTTGAAGACATTTGTTTTTCGTTTCTTCCTGAAAAAAGATACACTTGACCAAATAATTTTTGTTTGTCTGCATACTTCTTTATTCTGGACAATAAAAATTCGGGAATATTAAAAATCCTATCTTTCTTTCCTTTTGCTTGTCTAATGTGCCCAATTTTATTTTCAAATTCTAAATCATCAATTTTTAAAAAAGTTAATTCGGATACCCTCATTCCTGCCGCATACATTAAAGAAATCATTAATCTTGATTTTTTTGAGGGTACTGATTCAAATAAATTTAATACTTCTTTTTTTGTTAAAACTGTTGGGAGCCTTTTTTCTCTTTTGGGTCTTTTGATATTTGCAGTGGGATCCCATTTTAAAATGGCTGTATAAGAATATTTTAATGCTGCAAGAAACATAATCGTGGAAATTGCTGAACGATCATTTAGGTTCTCAGCAATATATAATTTTATATCATCCTCCTTTATTTCTTTTGGATTCTTTTTCAAATAATCTAAAAAGATTTTATTTAATTTTAAATAACTTTTTAAGGTATAAATTGAATTTTTGGCTATTTTTAATTCTACTTCTAATTTTTTTAAAAATTCATCTTTGTTCATAAATGAACCCCAAAAGCTAATAATTGTTTTTTTATTTTTTTGTTATCTGTAAATAAAATTGTTTTCATACCTAATTTATTTGCAGGAATAAGATTCCAAGATTGATTATCAACAAAGATAGATTCAGAAGGTTTTATTTTTAGTTTTTTAAGAATTAAATTATAAATTTCTATGTTTGGTTTCCTCATTCCCACTTCACAACTAAGGATAACATTGTCAAAAATTTTTTGATCTTTTTTGGAAATTAAAGCTTCTTGAGATAAATGCCATTGGTCAGAAAGAATTGCTATTTTGTACCCTCGTTTTTTTAATTGTTTAGCAATATTGAATAATTTGATATTTTTATGATATTTTTTTTTGTATGTTTTGAAATACAATTTCTCTAATTTTTCTGAAGAATAATTTAACTTGGCTGCAATGGTGGATATTAATTCTTTTTTGAATGTTTGCCCTTCTATTGATTTTGCATAAAAAGAATCAATTGAATCCAAATATTGGTCTAGAGAAATTTTTAATTTTTTTGCAATAATTTCGTGAACACCTGAAACATGGACATCTTTTCTGGTAAATCTTGTTTTTGGGCCTAGTTGTAAAACTCCCCCAACATCAAAAATAATTGCTTTAACTTCGTCACCCATAAGAAGATTATGCGAACTTTGTTTAAATAATTTTGTAAACGTATATACTATTTTTTCTTAAGTAATTCCTTTTGATTCAAGAATACAAAAATAACTGCCCCAATAATGAATAACCAATCTAGGAAGTACGTTAAAACTAAACAAAGTAGAGCTAACAAAGAAAAAATGATTATTTTTGGTCTAATTACCATATCTTAACATGGATTTTTTGATTTTTATATTTTTAGATATAAATCCTTAAAAAATCTAAAAGCTAAAAAAGAAGATGTTAAGCAAAAAAAGAACAATTGAACTGTTTTTGGCTATGATTTTTGTTGTTTTGGTATTTATTTTGATTTTAGTTGGTTTGGGTTTATCTCACCTTGAACAAAAGCAAGAAAAAAAAGTTACATATATTCAAAAAACAATTATTCAGGGCAGTTATAACGCCTATAATCAAAATAAATACATTAATTATGATCAGAAGAAATATGATTTCAAAAAAGAATTCTATAAAAAATATGAATCTTATGGTGAACGGAAGAAAGAATATTTTTTTGGGACATATGCAGATACATTTAGAGTTCACATAAAAAACTATGGGATAGGAAAACATTATACTGTAAATTTTTATTTTAAAAATTATTGTGGAGAAGAAAAAATTGTTAAAATGAGAAAATACATTTTTTCTAAAGAAGAAGAGACTTTTTATTTTAGAGATATTTCGAGAGATAAGCAAGAATACATTTCTTGGAAATATTCTATTCTCTTAGAATGATTTTGTCATACAGGTTAAGAAAAGAATTTTTTATAAAAAGGTTTTGGAGTTAGAAAATAAAAATAAAACATTTGAGAAAAAGATCTTACAAAAAAGAAATTTATGGTGTGTATTTTTAAAAAGTGTTGTTTTATTGGATTAATTTAAACAAAAGTTAAATTTAGTATATACAATTTTCCTATGTCAAAAATTAATGGAACGAAATTTCAAACCATTCAATTTAATATCAGAATTTGAAATTAAAATTTCTTGATCTTTAAAAAAGTTATTCGTTTTAACGAATAAAAACTATTCAAATATTTTTTCTAATTCTAACAAAATAAAAATTTCTTTTTTTAATTTTTTCCTGCTGTTTTTTTAAAGATTTGTTTTTATTCATTTTAAAAGGTCTCACTTTTTGTTATTTTTTAGGTTATATTTGGCTCTCTTTGGCAATATTTCGTCTTTTTTATTCAAATAACTTCAAAAAATAAATTTTTTCTTGATTAAAGAAGGATTAACATATTTGTGAGGGATATTTTAAAAAAGACATCTTATCTGCTCTTTTTTTTGAATATTTGCTCTAAATTCTTGAAAAAGCTCAAAAAGATACACTCTAAAAAGATCTCAGCCCAAAACAGGAACAATCTCTTGAGTTCGTATAATATATCTTATGCGAACTTCTCTGAAGGATACTTTTTTTTAAATAAAATTTCCTTTTTTCCTCCTTAAAATGCTTTAAATTGGTTTAAAAAATAGAAAATATTTGATTGATTATTTTAAAAAAAGTTTGAAAAAAATAAATTTTATTCACTTAGTTTATCTTAGTGAAGAGTTGTTTAAAATTATTAAAATTTTTTGAAAAGGAGAAGAAGTAAAATACATAATTTAATTTTTTATCTTCGATAAAATTAATTTTTTTAAAATTAAAATAAAGAAGAAAAAAATTATAAAGATTTAAATATTTATCCAAAAATCACTAAAATAAAAAATAAAAAAGGTTAATTTCTAGAGGAAAAGAAGATTTTTTGTTTGTTTTAAACAGCTGTTTAAGGTATTTTGTGAAAAGATATTATTTTTTTAATAAATCATATTTGATTCTTAAAAAGAGGTGTTTTATTATATAAATTTTAGAAATAATTCTTATTTTTAAAAAAGTTATATTTGATTATACGAACTTTTTTAATGATTTTTATTCTTTTGAAAATGCTAACTCTTAGATTATCCGAACTAATTTTTAAGATTATACGAACTTTTTATTAATTAAATTGGGTTGGAAACCTTAATTTCATGTTTTTCTTCTTTGAGTGTATTTATGAAAATAAAAAGATCGTTCCTTAGAATGGACATAAATTAAATAAAAAATAAGAAATTAATATTCACTTAGGTAAACTTAGTTAAAATTATTAAAATTATTAAAATTATCTGTCTTAAACAACCGTTTATCAAACTATTTATGTGTCTAACCAATAATAAAAAGAATTTTATAGACGGAAAATTGAAGAAGAAAAAAGATTTTTTGATCAACTGTTTATCTGTTTGTTTGTGTTTTAAACAACTTTAAACAGCTGTTTGAACAGTTAAAATTAAAAATTAAGAATTCTCTTTTTGATTTTTTTTGAATAAATTCTTCAAAACAAGAAAAATAGAGAGAAATTGTGTGTTTCTCGTCGAGAAAAAAGAAATGTTTATAAAGAAATATCTCTTTGAATGTATATGTTTGGGCTATTTACAACAAAGAAAAAGATTAACGAAATTAGTGAAGAAACAAAAAAAGGTTTTGAATCTGTAAAAAAAGATATTTTTTCTGTTACGGGATGGATTAAACACCTAGATTCAGAAAATAATCTTTCAAAAAAAGATATAAAAGAATTAAAAGAATGTTTATCGACGATAAAAGAAGATATTGGAGGGTTAAAGAATATTATTTCTATAACCTCTAATTTAAACACAAATAACCTGTTTAAACAACCGTTTAAAACAAAGAAGCCTTTGTTTAATAAACAAACAACTGTTCAAACTGGCCAAACAGGTGTTCAAACAAGTGTTCAAACACCAAATTTAAGCAACTTTTCTATAACTGAGAGAGCAATTCTTTTAGTACTTTTAAATAATGACATGAAATTAAGCTATGATGATCTTGCAACAATGTTAGGAAAAGAAAAATCTACAATAAGGGGTCAAATTAACACCATAAAATCAAAAAGTGAGAGTTTAATTAAAGAATCAATAGAGAAAAATGGTAAAAAAAGGATATATATCACTGAAGAAATGAAAAACCAATTATTAAAAAGACAAAAAGTGAGTCTTAAAAGAAATAATTGAATCAAAACAAAAGAAGATATTGGAAAAAAGAGAAAATAAATATTCAAAAAATTAACTTTAGATAAGATCTAGGGGAAGAATAAAATAAGGAAAAAATGAAATAAAAAAGAGTTAAACAAAGAAGGATTATTTATTCGGTATAACGAACAATTAAAATTCGAAATAAGATTTTGAATTTTATCGAGGGGAATTAAATATAATAATTTATTTAAATTATCAAATATCCCTTAAAGAAAGAATTGTATTTAGAGAAACTATCTTTTTTAGATCTTTATCTATTGAAAGATTAATTTCTTTATTATTAATTTTTTCTTTGTTAATAGGTATATTTTTTGATATTAATCTACTTACATAATCTCTTATGGAGCTTTCACTCAAATTAAGCTTTCTAGAAAGAGATTTATAGTTAGAATAACCCAATTCTTCTTCTAATTGGTATATTGTTGAGAAAATGAGTATTTCTTGTTCTGTTAACCTCTTGAACTTCAATCTTATCTCTTTTTTTAAGTCATCTAAAGAATCCAAAGCGCTTAATGCATCTTTAAAGGTTGTTTTTGAGAGGATTTTGCTCTGTCTGTCTGTTTGTCTGTCTGTCTGTCTGTCTGTCTGAACCCCTCCATTTCCTTTGGAAATAGTTATATTTTGGTCATTTCCGAGCTTAAAAATAGGATTATCTGTCGAAGTATTATGATTATTTGTAGATTTTATGTTATTATTTGTTGAAATATTTATCTGTTTGTCTGTTTGTTTATCTAATTCTATTTCTGTCTTGATTGTTTCTTTCCCATTAACAAAACTTTGAAAAGAAATGTCTTTATTATTAGAATAAATTAAATTAGATTCAATATTTGAATTCATTTTATTTTTAAAAAAATTTTCATGAAAAGAAACCATTACACCACATAATTCTATTAATCTTTCTCTCGTTTCTCCTAAACTTTTTTTTAATTCAAAAACCTCTTCACGAAGATTATTCATATCTTTTTTTACTTTAGAAAATGCTTCTTTTATTTCTTCCATTAAAAATAAAGTATATACCTCTTTAAAAAATTTCATCTAATCTAACATATTAGTTCATCTGACTTTTTTTATAAAAATCATAAGTATTATTACTTAATTTCCAACGAGATCTACGAATATAATAATAACCCTCAGAATTTTTTTTAATTTCTATTATTAATTTTTTTTCTTTTAAATTTAAAAGTAATTTTTTTACAAATTCTTCATCTCTAGCTATCTCTTCGGCTATATGAGAAGTAAAAATAGGCTTAGGATTAGTTGAATATAAATAAGCTAAGATTTGTTCTGCTATTTTTTGTTTTTTCTTATCAGATATTTTCATATATTAAAAAATTTAAAGAAATTTAATAATCTATCTAAAAAGTATACATAAATTTATTTTTTATCTTCTGCTTTTAAAGAAGGTAAATTAAAATGTGTAGGTAAATTTAGGTCTTCTTCAAGTTGAAGGGCTTTTATATTTGATTTTCTTAAAATAGCATTAAATACAATTAATCTAAATTCATCTTTTAATTTTTTATCTTTCCAATCTTTTAATACTTCTTTACCTAATTTTTCATTTAAAGATAAAATAATATTCCCACCTAATTCAATTGTTGCAATCTTAGGATTATAATTTATTTTATAATTAAAATTAATATTTAAAAATAAATCATTTGATTTACTCAAATTTGTTTTTTTCTCTTCAATTGATTCAATATTTATAGAAGTGTCTATCTTTAATTCTTCAAATTTAGAAGAAATTTTTTCTACATTTATTTTCGTAAAGTTAAATCCTAATAATTTCATTGTATTCATAAAATATTTTTTTTATTTTTAAATATATGTATTATATATTATTTATTTCATTAAATTAAATCTTCTTCAGAAACAATAACAAAATCTCCAATAGCAATAATGGCACTATGTGGAATTAAAGGTTCATTTGATTCTGATCTTTCCAAATTAAGATTTCTAGTATACATTGTAGATTCTTTTACTACTATGTTTATTAATTCTCCAGATTTTGTTTCAAATGTTGTATCTTTAACAAAACCTAATCTTTTTCCTTCTTTTGTTACAATCATTTTTCCTAAAATTGAACTAAAAGATAATTTTTCTGTTTGCATATTTGTTTTAGACTAATTTTATTTATAAATTTATCTCTAAAAAATCATCTATTTCTATTTGTAATTTTAAAGTTAATTAAAAATTATATAAAGAAAATTATATTATATTTTATATCTAAAAAAAAGGGTGAAATTTTTTGAAGAGTGTCCCCTTTGTTTCTTATGGAGATTATTTTTGTTTCTTTTTTTCTTTTTTTCTTTTTTAATTTTTATTTAAAAAATTTTGTATATTATAATATATATATTGTAGTAGTAGTAGTAGTAGTAGTAGTAGTAGTAGTAGTAGTAGTAGTAGAATTTTCCATAAGAAATAAAGGTGTATTTCTTTTTTAGTAGTCATAATCTTTTATATAATAAATTTAATTTTTCCCTTTAGAGAAAAGTAAAATTAAATAATTTCCATAGGAAATTAACGTGTGAGATTTTATAATAAAAAAAGTTATAATAAATAAAATAAATATTTAAATAAACAATGAGGTTAAAAAAATAATGAACGATGAATTAGACGAAATTTTTGATTCTTTTGATGAGAATAATATTTTTAAAGATAAAACTTTCTTACAAACTAATTATAAACCAGAGACAATACCTCATAGAAGTGAACAGATCAAACAAATTGCGTCTATTTTAGCACCTGTTTTGAGGGGAGAAAAAACAAGCAATTTATTTTTATATGGAAATACCGGCACAGGAAAGACTCTTTCTATTTTGAAAGTTAAAGATGCTTTACAAAAAAGAATGAAAAAATCTGAAGATTCAGATTTTGAATTAAAAATTCATTATTTAAATTGTAAACTTAAACAAGTAGCAGATACGGAATATAGAATTTTAGCTGAGTTAATTAGGCAAATGGGGGGAAGTGTTCCTGCAACTGGACTTCCCACTCAAGAAGTTTATAGCAGATTTATTAATTTAGTTGATTCAAAAAAACAATTAGTAGTATTAATTTTAGATGAAATTGATCAAATAGTTAAAAAAATATCAAATAATTTTTTATATAATTTAACAAGACTCAATTCTGAATTATCTAAATCTCAAATTTCTGTTGTTGGAATATCAAATGATTTAACTTTTTTAGATAATGTGGATCCGAGGGTTAAAAGTTCATTATCTGAAGAAGAAATAGTTTTTCCACCATATAATGCTTTACAAATTCAAGATATTTTAACAAAAAGAGTGGAAGGAGCATTCAAAGAAGGGGTTTTAGAAGATGGTGTTGTTCCTAAATGTTCTGCTTATGCTGCAAGAGAGTCTGGTGATGCAAGACGTGCACTTGATTTGATTAGAGTATCTGGGGAATTAGCTGAAAGAGAATCTTCTCTTAAAATTACAATTAATCATATAGGGGAAGCAAAAAATAAAATTGAAAGAGATAAAATATTAGATGTGATTTCTAGTCATCCTAAACAATTTCAAATGGTTTTATATTCAATAATAAAATTATCAGAAGAAATGAAAAATAATCCTTTTTTTACAGGGGATGTATATAATGATTATCAAAAATTATGTTCAATTTATAAAATTGAACCTTTAACTCAGAGAAGAGTGGGAGATATTATTCAAGAATTTGATATGTTGGGAATTATTAATGTAAGAGTTATTTCAAAAGGTCGTGGAGGTAGAATGAGGGAAATAAGGTTATCTATTTCAAATAATGTTTTAACAAAAGCAAAAAAAATAGTAGAATCAAATTTAGATTATTGTTAAAAATATTAAATAAAAAAATATGAAAAAAATAAAAAATGTTAAAAAAAGAATTATTAGATTTTTGTTTGGAAAAGAATATATTATTGGATAATTTTTTAATAGACAAATTAAAAGATTATGATATTGAACAAATTAAAATTTTTTTAAATAAATTAAAAAATTATTCTGGAAAAAAATTTTTAAATAAATCTTTAATTGAGAATAATCAAGAAATTATAAATAAATTTATTGATGAAATTTCAATAAATAAAGATAAAAATTTTTTAAAATTAAAAGAAAAAATTGGAATTATGAATTTTCAATCTTTTAAAAAAATTGAAAAGAATAATGAAACAAATGATTTTGAAGCAAAAGTTAAAGTTTCTCTTTCAAGCCCCTCTATTCCAAAAAGTTTAGAAGTGAAAGATTTTGTCGTTCATTTTAAAAATCGATATGAAGATTTAAAAAATATTATGCAAGATAGACCTGAATTTGAAAATCTTGTTTCTATAGGAAAAATTTCTAATGATAAACAAAAAATTTCTGTGATTGGAATGGTAGCAGAGAAAAAAATGACAAAAAATGGAAATTTAATGTTAGAAATAGAAGATTTAACAGGTAGAATAAAAGTTTTAGTTTCCTCAAATAAAAAAGAATTATTAAAAGAAGCAGATGATATAACTTTAGATGCTGTTTTAGGCTTCAAAGGTTTAGGAAATAATGAAATTATTTTTGTAAATGATATTATTTTTCCCGAAACAATGTTAGCTGAAAGAAAAAAAGGTCCTTTGGAAGAATATGCTTTATTTATTGGAGATATTCATTTTGGAAGTCATAATTTTTTAGAAAAAGATTTTCAAAAATTTATAGATTTTTTGAATGATGAAAAAAAAGAGGAATCATATATTTCAAAAATAAAATATTTGTTTATTGTAGGTGATTTAATAACTGGAGTTGGAAATTATCCTAATCAAGAAAAAGATTTATTAGTGGTAGATTTAGAAGAACAATTTCAAAAAATAGCTAATTTGTTGAGAAAAATAAGAAAAGATATTAAAATAATAATTAGTCCTGGAAATCATGATTGTGTTAGATTAATGGAACCCCAACCTCTTTTAAGTGAAAAATATGCTTGGCCTATTTATGAATTAGAAAATGTTATTGTAACTGAAAATCCTGCTGTTGTTAATATTGGTGAAAGAGAAGGATTTCCTGGTTTTGATGTTTTAACTTATCATGGATTTTCTTTTCCTTATTATGCAAATAATATACCTAAATTAATGTTAGAAAAAACAATGAATAATCCTGTAAAAATAATAGAATATTTATTAAAAAATAGACATCTTGCACCAACACATACTTCTACACAATATTTTCCCAATAAAAAAGATTCTTTATTAATAAGAAAAGTTCCAGATATTATTCTTTCAGGACACACACATAAAAGTGGAGTTGTTCATAATAATAATGTTTTAATTATTTCAGTTTCAAGTTGGGAAGGGTTAACACCTTACCAAGAGAAATTTGGAAACACTCCTGATCATTCAAAAGTTCCTATGTTTAATTTAAAAACAAGACAAATAAAAATTTTGGATTTTGAAAATTTAAATGATAAAGATGGAATTAAAAGATATAAAGAAAAAAATGAAAAATAATCAAAAATTAAAAATTGGAATTGATTTAGATGATACTATTTGGAAATTTCATAAAAGCTTTTTTGAGTATTATAATGATAAATTTGGTACAAATCATAATTTTGAAAAATATTTTATTTATTCTTTAGAAAAGTTTTTGAATATTGATGCAAAAAAAGTTTTTGAATTATTGGATGAATTTACTTTTTCTAAATTTGGAAAAGAATTAGAATTGATGGAAGGAGTTAAAGAAATAATTTTAAAATTAAATGATGAACACGAAATTTATTTTATGACTGCAAGACATGAAGGAATAGCAGATTTAACAAAAAATCAATTAAAAAATATTTTTGGAGTTGATATTCCTATTCTTTTTGTTTTTGATAAAGAGAAAAATATCATAAAAGAAAAAGTTGATTATTGTATGGAAAAAAATATTGATATTCTTATTGATGATCGAGTAAAAACATTAAAATCTTGTTTAATTAAAGGAATTAAAACTATTTTGATTACTCAACCTTGGAATATTAAAGAGGAATTAATGGAAAGTATGATTAGAGTTAATAATTGGAATGAAGTTTTGGAGGAAATAGAAAAATGAGTATGGAAAATTATGAAATCGAAACAAAAGATTATATGCTTTCACTTCAAAAAGAAGTTGAAGATGTTTATTCTATGGCTAACAAAGCTCGTGCTAAAGGATTTGATCCTGTTAAAGAAGTTGAAATTCCAATTGCTTTGTCTATGGCTGAAAAAGTTGTAGGATTAATTTCTACTGTTTATCCCCAAATTTTAAATTCTGGGATTGCTGAAAGAATTTTAGAATTAGAGGAAAAATATGGTAAACTTGACCCGACAGTTATATTTAAAATTGCAGATGAAATTAGTGATAATAAATTTTGTAAATTTGATAATATTATGCAATCAATAGATGCAGGAATTCGTATTGGGATGTGTTATACTACTTTAGGTGTTGTGTCTTCTCCAATTGAAGGTTATACTGGAATTGAAAAAGGTAAAACAAGAGAAGGTAAAGATTATATTATTGCAAATTTTAGTGGACCTATTCGTTCAGCTGGAACAACAGCTTCTTGTATGGTTTTATTTTTAATTGATTTTTTAAGAGAGAAATTTGGATTTGCAAAGTATGATCCTACTGAAGAAGAAATAAAAAGAGTTTGGACAGAATTAAATGATTTTCATGAGCGGATTACAAATTTACAATATATGCCTACTGAAGAAGAAGCTTTATTTCTTGCAAGAAATATGCCTTTTCAAGTTGGAGGAGATCCTTCTGAAAAATTAGAAGTTTCAAATTATAAAAATTTAAATAGGGTTTCTACAAATTTTTTGCGAAGTGGTTTTTGTTTGGTGATGGCAGAAGGTCTTGCACAAAAAGCATCCAAAGGTTTTAGATTATATAATATGGCCAGAAAGAATGGAATTCAAGGGAGTGGATTTGATTGGATTGAAGAATATTTGGAATTACATGAAAAAAGAACAAGTGGTAAATCTAAAACAGGAGATTCTCCAACATATATTAAAGATTTGGTGGCTGGTCGTCCTGTGTATGGGCATCCTGGAAGAAGTGGTTCTTTTAGATTTAGATATGGGCGGGGAAGAAATTCTGGATTTAGTGCTGTATGTGTTCATCCTGCAACAATGGGAATTAGTGATGATTTTTTGGCAACAGGAACTCAACTTAAAATTGAAAAACCTACAAAAGGTTGTGCCATTGCTCCATGTGATACTATTGAAGGTCCAATTGTGAAATTAAAAAATGGTTCCGTTAAGCAATTAAAAAATAAAGAAGAAGCAAGAAAAATTTATCAAGATGTGGAAGAAATTATTTATCTGGGAGACATGTTATTTCCTTTTTCTGATGTTGCCAATAGAAATGCTATGCTTTTGAAACCAGGATATGTGGAAGAATGGTGGAATTTAGAATTAAAAGAAAAAGATAAAGAATTTTCAAAATCAATTGATTACACAAATGTTTCTTTTAAAGAGGCAATAAAAACTAGTGAGAAATATGGTATTCCTTTATATCCAAAATATATTTATTATTGGAAAGAAATTAATAAAGAACAATTTATTGGTTTATTAGATTGGCTTAAACAAGGCGTTTTTGAAGATAAATTAATCTTGCCTTGGACAAAAAAATGTAAAGAAACATTTGTTCTTGGAAAAAGAGCTTTAGAATTATTAGGAATTCCCCATGAATTAACTTTAGAAAATGTTGTTTTAAATAAAATTGATTCACAAGTGTTATTATTTAATTTAGGAATTGAATTAATTAATTTGAAAGAAAAATATTTTTTAAAGGAAGATATAAAAAAAATAAATGTTGATAAAGAAGAAGTTTTAGAAATAATAAATAAAAATTGTAAATTTAAAATTAAAGATAAATCGGGTGTTTTCATTGGGGCCAGAATGGGAAGACCTGAAAAAGCAAAATTAAGAAAGATTCCTGGAAGTCCAAATTCTTTATTTGTGGTAGGTAAAGAAGGGGGACGTATGAAAACATTCCAAGCTTCTTGTGCTGTAGGAAAAGTGTCTTCTTCTTTTCCCATATATTATTGTTCGAAATGTAAAAAAGAAACTATTTTTGGAAAATGTGAAACTTGTTTAGAGGAAACAGAGCAAAGATATTATTTTAGAGATATTAAAGAAAAAGCGAAAAAGAAAAAAGTAGAATATTCAGAATCTGAGGGTGTTCCTTTTCAATATAAACAAATTGATATTAATTATTATTTTGATTTAGCAAGAAAAAATTTGGGAATGTTGAAAACTGAATTGCCACCTGTAATAAAAGGAATCGTTTCTACTTCTGCTGGAGAAAAAATCAATGAGCGAATAGAAAAAGGAATTCTTCGAGCTAAATATGGTTTGCAAGTCTTTAGAGATGGAACCATTAGAATGGATGCAACCGAATTACCTGTTGTTTCTTTTAAACCTAAAGAAATTGGAACTAGTATTCAAAAATTAATTGAATTGGGTTATAATAAAGATATAGAAGGAAACCCTTTAGAAAATGAAAATCAAATTTTAGAAATTAAACCTCACGATATATTAATTCCTTCTTCAAAAGAAACTCCTGATGAATTGGGAGAAGATGTTTTTGTTAATATTTGTAATTTTATTGATGAACTTTTGGTTAAATTTTATTCTTTGAAACCTTTTTATAATGTTAAAAAACGTGAGGATTTAATTGGGCTTTTAGGTGTTTGTATGGCTCCACATAATTGTGCAGGCGTTGCTTGTCGTTTTATTGGATTTTCAAATACTTTAGGATTAATGGCCTCACCTTATATGCATGCAGCCATTAGAAGAGATTGTGATGGGGATGAGGCTGCAATAATGCTATTAGGAGATGTATTGCTTAACTTTTCTCGTAAATATCTTCCAAATAGGAGGGGAGCAACACAAGATGCCCCTTTAGTTATGAATGTTAGAATTGATGCGGGAGAAGTAGATGATCAGATTTTAGATTTTGAATATTTAAATGAATATCCTTTGGAATTATATAAGGCATCTGAAAGAGGAGAACATTCTTCCAAAGTAAAAGTAAATATGGTGCGGGATGTGTTAAAAGAAGGGAAAGATCCTTTTGTAAATATGGGTTTTACTCATGATACAAATGATTTTAATGAAGGGGTTGTTTGTTCATCATATAAATTACTTGAAGATATGAAAACTAAAGTTGCACATCAAATGATTTTAGTTGATAAGATTCGGGCAGTTGATACTAAAGATACAGCTAGATTAGTTATTGAAAGACATTTTATTCGAGATATGAGGGGTAATTTAAGAAAATTTTCTATGCAAGGATTTAGATGTGTTGATTGTAATGAAATTCATCGTCGTCCTCCTTTGAGCGGGAAATGTCATAAATGTGGTCGGGGAAAATTAATCTTTACAATACATGAGGGGGGAATTAAAAAATATTTAGAGCCTGCAATTGAACTTGCTAAAGAATTTGATTTAAGTCCTTATTTGCAACAAACTTTGAGTTTGACTAAAGATTATATTGATTCAATTTTCGGTAAAGAGAAGGAAAAACAACACACAGTTGACGAATGGTTTTAGTTGTTTAAAACAATTAGTTGTTTAAATCAACCAAATAATTGTCGGTAAAATTAATGCTGCCATCATATTGGTTCTCCTTACTTTTAATTTAATACAATAAATTCCTGTAAAAGTAGAAATTATTAATATAATTACTCCTAAAAATTTTGAAACAAGTAGGACAATAATTAAGAGAATGATTAAAGTGATTATTGAGAGTATTTTATAATTTATTTTTTTAAAATTTATTGCAGTTATTTTAGCCAAACAATCTGTCAAATAATATGCAATAATCCCGGAAATAAAAATAATTATTAAAATTAAAATTAAATGTTTGACATCTAAATAAGGTATTATTTCATTTATACTCACTGCAGCACCTGTTCTTGTTTTTCCAATTGAATAAAGGGTTATGAATGAAAAGGCCATAACTAATGTATTAATTATTCCAATTAAAATTAAAAATTGTTTTCTTGAATTTTTTATGAATGTGTTTCCAATTATTGCGGCTTGACCTGAACCCATCCCAGGTAATAATGAACAAATTGGTGCTGAAAAAAGTGCTGCTTTTATTGGATTTTTTATTGAGACAAAACTTTTTTCAATTATTTGATCGGGAATTTTTGTTTTGTTTTGTATAGAAATAATAATATTGCTTGCACCAAAGAGCCCAGTTAGCAAGGGTAAAAGTGGTTGATTTATTTCTAAAGAATTTATTGAAAATCCCAAAAAACCTGTTAAAAGAATAACAAATATGGAATTCATTTTATTTTTTTCTGTTAAAATTAATAGTATCAAAATTATAATTAATAGATATGGAATTATTTTTTGAAGATAAGAATAGATATTTTTTATTATAAAAATAGAAGGAATTGAAATAATTAAAAGCAAAAAAATTGCTGTGAGGCTTCCTTTATTTGATAAATAAATTGCTTCATATCCTCTCTTGTTTTTTAATAATTCATGACCTGGAAGAACTGAAAGTTCGGTGTCAGTATCTGGACAACCTAAAAAAATAGAAGGAATGAAATCAACAAAAGTATGTGTTATGGCCATAGACACAATAAAAACAAGAGCATAAATTGGATCTAAATAAATTGAAGTTGCTAATGAAATTAATAAGGCCCCAATTAAATTAATGTGTATTCCTGGAATTAGTCCAGTTATTGTTCCTAAAAAAATACCTATTACTAAAAATAAAAATATTTCAATTAACATAAATTAAATTATCTTTTCTTGATTATATTGTTTAGAATTTTTTTTGGATAATTTTTAGATATGTTCTTTTTCAAAATATATTTTTTAAGATATATTTAAAAAAAAGGATTTTAGAATATGTTCTTCAAATGAGGTATATGTTTAAATAAGTTTTTCAATATTTCTTTTCAGGTGAAAAAATGAGGTTATCAAAAAAATTTTTAAGGAAACATAGAATTAAGCTTTTTGCTTTAGCTTTTATTGTGTTACTTTGTGTGGGTTTTGCTAGTGCTTATTTTACTGGGAAAAAAATTACTGATGATGTATCAATGCAATGGGTATCACATACAGAATATTGGAATAATGATTCCGCTTCGACAATTGTTAGATTGGCAGATTATAGAGGAAATGCCTACAATGTAGATTCTTGTAAAGTTACAATTTTATATCCAGATAAAACAATTTTTGTTAATAATCTTGATATGTTACAATCTAATATTGCTGGGAATTGGTATAAAACAGATTCATTGATGGGAGAACCCCTTGGAACATATGAACAAGAAGTGACTTGTATGAAGGGTCCAACTATCATTAAATCTTCTCAATCGTTTCACTTAAATCCTGCTTTAGAAGAAGTAAACACAATTTCAAATAATCTTAATTTTGCAAGGGATGAGCTAAGTAATGTAAATTTAACTTTACATGCCAAGGTTGAAGAGACAGGTGAAGAAATAAATGTGAATTTGAATTCAACTGAAACATCTCTTACTAATTTAATGAATGCAATTGAGTTATAAATAACAAATGATATTAATTCTACAAAAGCCGATTTATCTACACAGTTAACTAATGTTGAAGTTACATTGGCTGGAGATATTGCTGATACTGAAGCTGCTGTCCTTTTAGAATTATCAGATGTTAATGGAAGTATTTCAGATTTAATTAATAATAAACTTCAAC
>Ga0075122_10000617_pt1 | contig 27348 bp, 21 predicted proteins | sample AntAceMetag02UKB_FD_69790 | JGI IMG/M metagenome (GOLD analysis project Ga0075122, IMG submission 69790) | Saline lake microbial communities from Ace Lake, Antarctica - Antarctic Ace Lake Metagenome 02UKB | ecosystem: Environmental > Aquatic > Non-marine Saline and Alkaline > Saline | place...
ACTTTTACCACGAAAGATTCCAGGGAAGGTACCGCCGCCTTTTTAGAAAAAAGGAAACCGGAATTTACCGGAGAATAAGGCTGGTGATAAGTAGATAACCGTATAGGAGAAAGATATGGGTCTTGAAATGTTTAGTCTTGAGGGAAAAGTCGCCATCGTAACGGGTGGGAGCAAGGGATTTGGAAAGGCAATTGCTCTGGGCCTGGCTGAAGCCGGCGCGAGTGTAGTAGTGGCCAGCCGTACACAAAGCGATCTGGATAAAGTCGCCGAGGAAATAATAGCCAAGGGCGGAAAAGCGCAGGCAATCACTGTTGATACTTCCCAAAAAGAGTCCATCGAAAACCTGGCCTCAAAAACCATAGAGGCCTTCGGTAAAATTGATATTCTGATAAATAATGCCGGATTAGGAGAGACCGGTCCCTTTCTGAAAACCGCTGAAGAACAGTGGGACAAAATTATTAACATAAATCTGAAAGGATATTTTCTCTGCGCCCAGGCCATCGGCGGTCACATGTTTAAAGCCAAATCGGGAAGAATCATTAATATTTCGTCCGCTATGGGATCCACGCCGATGGGATTCATGGCACCTTATGCCGCATCAAAAGGCGGGATTAACGCCATGACTAAATCACTGGCCCAGGAGTGGGCAACCCGCGGGATTACAGTCAATGCGGTGGCACCATCCTATTTTGATACGGAAATGAATCAAGGTTCCATTGCGGATGAAAACACCAATAAGCTGATCATGTCGAAAACGCCTGTGAAACGCTGGGGTCAGGTCGAAGAATTGACAGGACTGATCATCTACCTGGCAAGCGATGCGTCCAGTTACATGACCGGAGCCGTAATTCCCTTGGACGGAGGCTGGACTGCCGGTTAGCGATAGCCCTGGGATTATCTAATAACTCATCTCAATCGTCTGAAACTGTTTCATACCAGACACTTAGATTATGCTTTAAAAATTCCCTATTACGAGGCGCCTTTAGACTCTCTCCTTCAAAGGGGACCAGGGGGGGCATAAGCGCTAAGTCGTTTTATAAAACAACCTAAGGTTTAGAGAGGGTAGGGGATGTATATGGAATTGGTATTTTGATACAATAAGTTACAGGATATTTCACACAAACACCAAGGAGGAAGAATGACTAAAGTGGGTGGAGTTGGGTTAAGTTCGAAAGTCGGGAAGCTGTCCGATATTGGAGACATTATCAAACCCGGGAGTTTTGTAGCTTTTGGCGGTGGTTGGAGTTGCAACAAGCCCATGGCGATCGTTCGAGAAATTATCAGGCAAAAGATTAATAAACTGGAAGTGATGTCGATCGTCGGTGGTTGGGAAATGGAATGGTTGCTGGCGTCCGGCTCTGTCGAACATTTGATCTTCAGCTTTTTAAGCCTGGAATCCTTCGGGCTTCCAGCCAATTTTAGAATGGCAGCGGAACGAAAAAAAGTTAAAACCACGGAGATCGAAGGCTGTAGTATGATCAAAGGGTTGGAGGCCGCCGGTAGCGGAATGCCGTTTGCTGCTTTCCCGGGACCCGAAGGCTCGGATATCATAAATGAAGCGCCCGATTTATACAAAACTGTCACCTGTCCCTTTACCGGGCGTGAAATGACTGCCATTCAGGCGATTGTACCCGACGTCGCGGTGCTTCATGCCCAACGAGCCGACGAGCAGGGAAATATTCAGATTTTCGGGACATCTGCATCGGATGTGGACATGGCCATGGCCGCCAAAAAAGTCATCGTGACAGTGGAAGAGATTGTATCCGCAGACCAGATCCGAGCGGATAAATCAGCCACACGGCTGTTTAGAAACAATGTGGACCTGGTCGTTCATGTTCCTTTTGGGGCCTCCCCCTGCAGTTCTGTGCCCTATTATCCTTCCCATCTGCTTCAGCTGATGAAGGATGTCCAGGGTCTGAATCCCAAAGGAAGCCCCGGCGAATATATCGCCGGTCTGATTGGCCAAAGTGAGGAAGAGTACCTGGAAAATGTGGGTGGAGAGACAGCTAAAAAGAAACTTGTCGCCCTGTCCAAAAAAGCGGAAAGGATCGAATTCCCGGATACCATTCAAGAAGAAAAAGCCGCAGAATTCGAAGCAGCCGATCAGATGGTGGTCAGCCTGGCCAGAACGATTGAGGATTTCGATACTATCGTCCTGGGTTCGTTTACACCACTGGCTTATGCCTCCTATCTGTTGGCCAAATTAACGCACTCACCAAACTCTTTTATTGTGGGATATAGCGGTGTCGATCCACTGCCGTTTCAGCTCGGGTTCCATACATCCGAAATCGCCTGCACGCAGTTTGCAGCCGGACTTTGGTCCATGACCGAATGTATTGAATCATTGCACCTGCGGGGGCACGGTGACGTCGAAGCAGTCTCAAGCGCTCAAATGGATGTCAATGCAGACATTAATATCTCCTGGCTACCCCTGCCCATCATGGACGAGGACCGTAAGCCTACCGGAGAGATGAATCCCCGTGGCATTCGGTTGCCGGGTGGAGCAGGAGCTCCGGTGGTTTTTGGACTCCATAAAAAATCCATTGCCTATTTTGCCACTCACTCCAAACAGACCTTTGTCCCCAAGGTGAACTATATCACTGGAACACGCTATTACCTCACGGATGAAGAACGTGAAAAGCAGGGACTGCGACCCGGTCCGGTGATTGTGGTGACCAACCTCTGCATTATGCAGATGGTAGAACGCGGTCAGTGGAAAGCCCTTTCCCTGCACAAAGGCGTTACTGCTCAGGATGTGATTGACAATACGGGATTTGCAGTGGAGATCAGCCCCGGCTGTCCGCAAACCGAAGCACCTACGGCTCAGGAAATCGAACTCATTCGAAAAATAGATCCCCAGGGAATTCACAAGCTGGATTTCATGAGTGGTAAAAAGCGAGCTGCGGAACTGCCGGCCATCATCCAGGGAGAATGGGATTCCGTTTAAAATATCACACTGTCTTAATTCATGCTCCTTGCTGCGGTTCGGGTGGTCTAGGCGTTGTACAGGAGTTAAGCAACTGAAAAATGGAGAGAATAGATTATGACTTACGAGGTAATAAAAGTTGAAAAAAAAGAGGGTGGATATGCTATCCTGACCTTTAACCGGCCGGATAAGTTCAACGCAGCCAATAATCAGTTGTTTAGAGAATTGGCGGCCGCCGTCCGGGAAATGGATCAGGACAAGGACGTCGGATGTATGATCCTGACTGGTCAAACCTTCATCCATCCTAAGAAAAAGACCCCTTTTCCGGTTTTTTCTGCGGGGGCGGATGTGGAGCAATTTGCAGGTATCGGAAAAACCGAGGCTGGTTTCGACTTTATAAAAGTTTGTTTCGAGCCTTTTAAGGCCATAGAACTCTCGGAAACACCGGTAATTGCGGCCGTAAACGGTGCAGCCTTTGGTTTCGGGCTCGAGATCATGGGAACCTGTGATATGGCATTTGCCGGCCAAAGCGCTAAATTTGCCCTGAAGGAGATAAACCATGGCGCTCTGCCAGCCTGGGCGGTGACCAGGGGACTGGAAAAACTGGGAAAAAACGTGGTGGCTTATCTTTGTATGTCCGCCTCTGAGCTTGAACCTGAAGAAGCCAAACGGCTCGGTCTTGTCCTTGACGTCTATGAAGATGACCAGTTGCTGCCCAAGTGCGAAGAACTGGCAAAACGAATAGCAGGTAACAGCTATTTCGCCAAAACCTTTATCAAAACCATCCTCAATAAACACGCCATTCAGGATTACCAGGACGCGGAACGTTTTATGCCGTCTGTTTTTGCGACGGAGTTTATGCAAGGCGCTTTTTCCCGTTTCCTCAAGGGAGATACCAAAAACGTGAAATAAGGTTTCATATCGGGAGCAACAAAATTCTGGGGACATGTACTTACAGAATAAGTCATAATCCATTGTCATTCCCGCGAAAGCGGGAATCCAGAGTTTTGCCAGAATTAGCGGTAGGCACCAGGGTCCCTGCTTTCGCAGGAATGACAGGATTTTTGGTATTTTTTTAGGTAATATTAGAAATTGGCCAATGTTATGTGCTTCCTGATGTTGTTATTGTTTCTTTAAGAATCCATCCAGAGGGGCCAGTACTTCCTGAACAATTGAATAGGGGTTGGCTTCTCGGTTGATAACGCGTTTGACTGCATCCTCCAACGCACCATCTTCATTCCAATTTCTTTTAATCAAGTCCACTACCTCCTTCTTGACCAGACCGATCAACTCCTCTCGAATCCGTTCGTGCTGCCATGCATCTGTCCGGTCCAATGAATTCAACAAATTAAGGGCCTGTTCCACAAGTTCCTGGATGCCTTCTCCTGCGGTGGCAACCGTTTTAATAATTGGAGGTTGCGGAGCGTCCGTCTTCTGCCCGAGCAAAAGCATCGATCCAATATCTGACACGACTCGATTGGCGCCGTCTCGGTCCGCTTTATTGACCACAAACAGGTCCGCGATCTCCATGATCCCGGCTTTAATTGCCTGGATCCCATCGCCCTGCCCTGGAATGCAAACCACCATAACCAAATCCGCTGTTTTGACCACTTCGACTTCGTCCTGACCTACCCCAACTGTTTCTATCAAGATGTAGTCCTTTCCAAAAGCGTCCATAATTTTGGTCACGTCGCGGGCGGACTGGTTCAGTCCCCCCAAGGTCCCCCGGGTGGCCATCGAGCGCACAAAAACCTTTTCCATTTTACTCACATCCGTCATACGGATGCGATCGCCTAGAATGGCCCCGCCCGTAAAAGGACTGGAAGGATCAACCGCGATGACGCCCACGTTATTTCCCTTCTCCACCAGGGTACGGGCAATTTGATTGGTCAATGTACTTTTCCCTGCACCGGGTGAGCCGGTGATACCGATCAGCCGAGCCTGCCCTGTTTCGGAATAAATTTCCTGCATGGCTTCCATCCAGCCGGAATCCCGGTTCTCAACCCTCGTGATCAAACGGGAAAGGGCCAATTCTGAGCCTGCTTTCATTTCTGTAATTAATTCACTCCATTTTTTTTTCATAAAATCTGTTTGTCAGTCTGATTATGTAACTATTCACTATATTTCCAACGCGGAGGGGGTGTTGAACAGTTACTCATAATAGTTAGTTATGTAACACAACCACCTTGGCAGCAAGCTAAATCGTTAACTATATGCTTTCATGATTTCTGCCATCATCTCTCTTCGATCTACCGGTGTATCCGCAACATCCGGTCTGTTTTCCATTCGGATCGCCTCTGACGGGCAATGGCAAGCGCAGACACCACACCCGAAACACTGGTCCAGATTCAAACTGGGTACGGTATCTCTGTTGGTAGACAAGGCATCGGCTGGACAGATGTCAACACAGATATCGCAATATTCGCAGGTTTCCACATCGAATAGTGGCTGGAAACCTGAATATAGTGCTAACCCTGGTTTTGACTGTGCCAGAGCCGGCTTGAGTACCATGCAATGGCATGAGCAGCAGTTGCAAAGAAAATCGACCTTTTGTTTGTTGTCGGCGACATGCACCAAACCGGCGTCTGAGGCGATTTTTAGTATTTCCCTGGCCTCATCCTTATCTATCTGACGACCCATATTTCGTTCGATGATAAACTTCGCTCCATCGTTAAACTGCATGCAGACTTCATTGGGACTATCGCACTGGTTATTTTCATCAACCAGTTTTGCTTCCTGTCGGCAGAAACAGGTGCTGACGGAAATAGTGTCGAATTGATCAATGTATTTTGAAACTTCCTGGTAAGTGTGGACGACATTCCCGGGTGTGATCCATTCATCCACAGTCAAGACGCGGGCTGCGGGATATTTTATTTCCATAGGCCCCCGCAGGGTGTCAACGGCCAACTTGTAGTCGTATATCAGCTTGGCTAATACTTTATCTTTAGCGGTCGTCGTTCCCCGCATGAACTGAAACTCCATAATGCCTGGCACAAAGCGAGCGGCAGCGTAAAACCGCGTCCCTTCTTTCACGAATGAAAAACAGAGCCCTTTGTCGGCCATGGTTTCGAGAATTTTTCCGATATTGGTTACGTTTGCGTTCAGTTCTTTGGCAATTGCCTCTACCGTAAAACGGCCCTTTGGCATGACATTATTGACTGTTGCTTCCTCCGGCGTAAAGAGCGCCTCGACCATCGGATAGAATTCGGGAATATCCACGCCTGGATACAATCCACCGCGTTTGGCCATCGCCTCACACATTTGCTTGTATACGTCTTCGCTCATTTTTTAACACGTTTTGTTTGATCAGGATAAAAGTGGGTGAATGACTGTTTTTCTCATTAACCCAAGTCGTAAGAGGAGCTGTTTTCCTAAATATTCTTCAATAAACGTTCCAAATTAACGGTTTTCCATCATATTGCCTCGGCCTTGAACTTGCCGGCGAGATACGCTGTCAAACCCGCAAATCTTGCCAGTTTTTCCCCAATTTCACAGTTTCGGACCATTGGTAAAATACGCCCTTCAATTCCAGTGGGGCTGGAAAACCATATCTGAAAAAGAGATAGTAGGAATTCGGTTTTATGAAGTCAAGAGTTGTTTATTGCTTTTTTTCAAATTTGAGTTTTAAGACGAATGCCACAGGCGCTATTAAACTATTTTTTCAATCAGATATCATTTGTTTTTGATCAACCTTTGTGTGACTTATCAGGAAATTAAGTCAGTACTGCTTGACTTTTGAAAACCAAATGCTTATTATTTAACATTAGGTAAAATATCTGCAAGTGATTAACCAATGTGGATCACTTGCAGATATTATTCTGGCCAGACGACTTCAAGTTTCGCACTTTATGTCCGGGAAGACATAAAGAGGTAAGCGTCCAAGTGTTTCCTGGTAACGACAAGGAAACACTTACTCGGGGAATTAGTCCCCGAGGAGAATAAATAGGTTGTAATATCAATTGAGCTAATTATCCAAAAAGGAGGAGATCATGTTCAGTCTGGAAATGTCAAAAGAACAGAAGATGATTAAAGATGAGGTTGGTAAACTCGTTAAAAGCATTGTCACCGACAATGCAAATGAAATGGACGAAAAACGCGAGATTCCGGCAGATGGGATTCAGAAGGCCTGGGAACTCGGAGCCTCTGTTTCGATGGTGTCTGAGGAATTTGGCGGATTTGGGATGGAAGACTCCCCGGTAACCACCGCAATCGTTCTTGAAGAACTGGCTTACGGAGATATGGCGTTTGCTATTCAGGCCACTCTTCCCTCATTGGTCATCAGCCCGTTGGTTAGCATGGGAACACCGGAGCAGCAATCCAAATATTTACCCCTGCTTTGCGGGGAGAAATATGCATCTGCCACGTTGGCCATCAATGAGCCAACGTTTGGATTTGATCCGGTCACTTTGGGTACCAGAGCCGAAAAGAAAAATGGATCCTATATGTTAACGGGTGAAAAGTGTTTTGTACCCCTTGCCAACACAGCTTCCTGTATACTGGTAGCTGCAGCTCTTGAAGGCCAGAATCAGCTTTTTTTCGTCAGCAAAGACAATCCCGGTCTGAAAATCGGCGAGAAAGAGAAGAATCTCGGACTGTATGCGTTGGAAACATATAAAATCAGTCTGGAAAACTGTGAAATCCCGGCGGAGAATCGGTTGGGTGGTGAGCAGGGGTGTGATTATGCCAAATTCCTGCAAAAGAGCCGTATCGGTATGGCAGCCCTCGGAACGGGTCTTGCCAAAGCGTCTTATGAGTTTGCCATGGATTATGCCAAGAGTAGAACTCAATTTGGCGAACCGATCGTATATAAACAATCCGTCGCGTTTATGATTGCACAGATGGCCTATGAAGTTGACTCAATGAGACTGATGACCTGGCAGGCCGCATCCAGGCTTGAGGCTGGCAAAGATGCCAAACGAGAAGCATACCTGGCAAAGTTTTATACGGGTGAAAAAGCAATGTATGTCACTGATTGCGGTGTCCAACTCCTGGGTGGACACGGATATACAAGAGAATATCCGGTTGAGCGGTATTATCGAAACGGCCGCGGGATCAGCATAATTGAAGGAATGGCAACTGTATAACACTAAAAACCGTTTAAAACAGGGAGAAGAATATGATTAGTCTAGAATTACCGGAAGCAGTCGAACAGACACAAAAAATGATGCACGGCCTGGCAAAAGATCTATTCAGACCGATTTCACGAAAATATGATGATAAAGAGCACGTTTACCCGGAAGAGCTGGAAGTATTCAGGGGTCTGATCGGTGGTGATAAAAAGAAATCAAAGGTCATGCCGGAGAATGTGAAAAAAGAGAAGAAGGATAAAAAGCCGAGTTATGAAAATTTATCCACGGTGGTCATGATAGAAGAGTTGTGCTGGGGGGATTTAGGTCTGATGATGACCATCCCTGGCGCAGGGCTTGGCAACGCAGCGATTTCAGCTGTCGGAACCCCGGAGCAAAAGGAAAAGTTTGCATCGAAATGGGCAGCCATGGCGATCACGGAGCCGGAGGCGGGTTCTGATTCTGCATCCGTTCAGACCACAGCAGTACTTGATGGCGATGACTGGGTGCTTAACGGTGAAAAGATTTTTGTCACTTGTGCGGATCGATGTGATGTGGTGGTTGTCTGGGCGAATATCGATCCGAGTGTTGGGAAAGCAGGCATTAAATCGTTTGTGGTGGAAAAAGACACTCCTGGACTGAAGCTGGAATACCTTGAACACAAACTCGGAATCAGGGCGTCGGACACCGGTACCTTCGTTTTAAAAGACTGTAGAGTACCAAAAGAAAACCTGCTGGGAACTGCAGAAATCAGTCAAAAGAAAAGTTTTGCTGGTGTCATGCAGACCTTTGACAACACAAGACCCACTGTTGCTGCCATGGCTTTAGGTGTTTCCAGAGCCGCCTTGGAGTTTACGAAGGAGAAGATGGAAGAAAAGGGGTTCACCCTTGACTATGAGAAATTACCCAATAACTTAAGCGCCATGGAAAGAGATTTTTATAAAATGGAGGCTGAGATAGATGCCATGCGATTACTCATCTGGCAGGCAGCGGCCATGGCCGACGCCGGCAACAGAAATAGTCTGCAAGCTTCCATGTGTAAGGCTAAAGCAGGTAAAATCGGAACCGAAATTACTCAAAAATGCTGCGATTTGTTGGGTCCACTGGGATACAGCCAGGACTATCTCGCTGAGAAATGGATGAGGGATGTAAAAATCACCGATATTTTTGAAGGAACCGGACAAATCCAGCACCTGATCGTCGCCCGACAACTCATGAAGCTCTCCAGTAAAGAGTTGAAATAAAGCAAAACCAGACTGGGATCCCTTGGTATGACGTTTGGACAATACCGAGGGACTCAGCAACTCCTCCTCTGGTCCCTTACGACCAGCCGCACTTATGAGCGCAACATGTTCTTCTGCTGCGCTTTTTACAACGACATTCAACTCAATAAGCAAATAAGCAAAGCCTGACCCCACTTTAAGCAAATAAGCAAAGCCTGACCCCACTACCCGGTGTTAATCCAGGAGTAGGGGGGCTAACCGTTTGCGATGGTGATAGGCATCACCAAACTGCTGTTGGGACCATTGGGCGCGACGGATGTAGAGTTGAGCGTCACATTCATATGTAAATCCCATTCCCCCATGAAATTGAATTGCGCGATCTCCGGCAAAGAGGAGGGCTTCTGTCGCCTGTGCTTTGGCCATGCGGCAGGCAATCTCCATATCCGCATCCAGAGACCCGTCACCGATAATGGTGGATGCGTGGTAGACAAAGCTACGCGCATTCTCTGTTTGATTCAGTACCTCAACCGTGGGGTGCTTGAGGGCCTGGTAGGAACCGATCAGCCTGCCGAACTGTTTTCTGGTTTTTAGATAGTCAACGATAGCATCCAGTGCGGCAGTGGCACTGCCGGTCGCCTCTGCAGCCACGAGTAACGCCCCGATCAGTTCCAGATCGCGAAGGGTTGACTCGGTAGCGGTAGGGTCGAGCAGTTCGGATTTATCGACTTTGACACCTGAAAAATCTACTTTGAAAGATCGTTTGGTCTCGTCGATCAACGTCTGCCTTACGCAGGCATTCTCAGCCAGCTGTTCCCGGGTGACGATCACGAGAGCAGGCGCATTTTGATATTTTGTGACGACAACAAAGAACTCTGCCACACCCGCATCATCCACAAACCACTTGGTTCCCGTCAGAACCAGTTTCCCATCTTTCTCAACAGCACTGCAGGTGATGTCAGCGCTGCCCCAGTCTGCATTGTCCAGTAGTGCGATGGTGGCAATGGTTCCATCTGCAATCTTGGGCAGCCAGTTCTTTTTTTGGGCGGGTGTTCCCGCCCGCAGAATCGCCTGGGCAGCCAGCGTGATGGAGAAGAACGGTGTTGATAGCATATAGCGGCCCATGCTTTCGGCAATGGAGATGACAGACCCTAACTCCAGGCCGATTCCGTCGAACTCTTCGGGGATAGTCGCCCCCGGCCAGCCAAGTTCCACCATTTCATCCCATAAGCGCGCATCAAAGCCAGTGTCCGTTTCTATCCACTCGCGGACCGATGAGATGGGCGATTTTTTCCGGCAGAATTCCTTGGCGGCTTTCATAATCATGGCTTGTTCATCACTGAAACTCATCGCGTAATTCATTTCTCTTGTCATAAGTTCTCCTTAACTTTTAGGTAGGCCAAGTATGGTCTGGCCAATGATGTTAGCCTGAATCTGACTGGTTCCACCGCCAATCGTGGCAGAAAAACTGTTAAAGTAGGAACGCTGCCAGAAGCCTCCCTCAACCGCATCGGCATCACCCACATAGAGACCCCCTTTTGCCCCTTGCAGACTGATCCCATACTGTCGCATACTTCGCGCGTATTCAGTGATCCTTAATTTAAAGGATAGCGGTAAAGAGAATGGGTAGTCGGTGCACAGAGCCGGTATTTTTTCACGTGCGGATGAAAGTCCAAGCGCCTTTTCTTCTATCAGGAATTTTACCAGGTTATCGCGGACGATGGGGTCCTCCAGCAGGGGTTTTCCATCCCGCGTATAGGTTTTGGCACTTTCAAGCAGATCATCCATTGTCACACTCGTAGCCAGATATTGGGTCGCTTGTCCGCCTTCTGCAGACCGCTCAAACTGCAGGGTCTGCATGGCGACCTTCCACCCGTCTCCCTCTTCTCCCATCATACAACTGGCTGGAATCCGGGCATTATCGAAGAAGGTTTCGGTAAAGCCGTACTCTCCGGTAATTTTCTTGATGGGTGTGGTCGTGATTCCGGGAACATCCATCGGAGAGAGAAAAAAACTTAACCCATGATATTTTTTTTCTACCTCTGTATTGGTGCGGGCCAATAAAATCATGTATTTTGAGTAATTGCCAAAGGTTGTCCAGATTTTGGAACCGTTGATAATGTATTCGTCGCCTTCTCTGACGGCACTGACCTGGGCATTTCCCAGATCTGAACCGTGATCCGGTTCGGAAAATCCCTGACACCAGATATCTTCAGCCGTTAGGATGCGTTTCAGATATTTTTGTTTTTCCTTGTCGGTCCCGTCTTTCAGGATCAAAGGTCCGGCCCAGCCTAGACCGATGACGTTGAATATGATCGGTACCCTGTGGTTGGACATTTCCTCGTCCGCGATCTTCTGATATATCGCAGGCAGTTCTTGCCCTCCGTATTCTATTGGCCATGTCATGCCGATATATCCGGCATCGTATACTTTTCGTTGCCATTGACGTAGGAAATCAAGCAGCTCTTCCGTCCCGACTTCCATGAAGGTCTGGGGCAACAAAAAACCGGGATCCGCGGGTTTGTTTGCTTTCATCCACGCAGAAACCTCAGCGCGAAATTCCTGTAATTTTTTTTGATCTTCAGCCATCAAATCTCTCCTATAATTTAAAAAAAGTTCCTAGCCCGGGGTTTTGTTTTAAAGATAAATATTTAGCGTCTTTTTCAGTCAACCGTGGATTGTTTAGCTCTCGTTCCACTAAGGGGATTATGATTCAAAATATGAACTGCAAGACTCGCACCCCTGAACTGAATTCTTCCCTGGAGTTGCAGGAAAACGTCCTGTTTTCCATCGTTTTGAATCACAATATCCCCTCGGCTTCCAAAATATAGTGAATAGCTACTCAGATGTTTTTATAAACAGGGGGTTTTGTTAGATATTACGATTATATCTGGACTGCATGAAGGACTACCGGGGAAAAGGGAGTAGATCCATTTTTCCCGGTAGTCCAGTGACTTTCTCATGCTTATATGTTCAACAAGTGCATCTCTGAACAGTCGATTAATCCCGATATGGGAATGCGCCTAATGCATTGAAGATATAATTTCTTGCATCAAGGCTCCGCGAGTCCCGGGAGGAGTTACTCTTTCCGGCCGGTTTATCATGCTGAGGGCACCATCTTCGCAGGTTGAAACACACAGACCACACCCGATGCACATATCCGGATTTACACAGGCGGCATCATCCTTCATCTCAAAGGCATCCATCGGGCAGCGCTCGATGCATACTTCACAGGCGCTGCATTTATCTTCATTCACTTGCACCAAAAAGTTGGATGCGCTGCTGATGTTTCTCATCTGCAACTTCAGACTTTGCAAAACACCGCAGTGACATTCGCAGCAGTTGCAGATGAAATCAATATACTCGGTGGTATTACTGGAAGTATGTACTAATCCCGCCTCTTCGGCCTCTTTCAGAATCTTCTTTGCCTCTTCCTTGGAAATCAGCCGCCCGAATCCCCTGTCTGCCACGAACTTTCCAGCTGGACCAAAGGAGAGGCAATTCTCTATTGGTTTATCGCAGACGTCTCCGAGTAATTTAGCATGGTGTCTGCAGTAACACATGGCAACAGCGATATGTTCAGTCTTATCGATATATTCGGAGAGGGTCTCGTAGGGATATGCTTCAATACTACCGGCTTTGATCTCTTCTTCAACGGGAATCACTCGGGCAAAGGGAACTGACGGAAGGGAACTCAGTGTCTCTGGCATCGCTTTCATTTTATTAAAATAGTCATCAAATAAGCGGGCTAGTAGGTAGTCCCTTTCTGTTTCACCGCCTCCGGTGAGTTGAAATTCGAAAATACCGGGCACCAGCGGTATTGCTGCATAAATCCGGCCTGCTGGTTTGTCACGGGTCACAATTAAGCCATGATCAGCCATATCTTCCAGAATGGTCGTTGTTTCGTCGAGGGGTTTTCCGATTTCATTGGCGATCTGCTCGGCATTAGCTGGACCGAGGGGGATTTTGATAAACATCTCCGCCTGTTCCGGTGTGAAGACCACCTCTAGCAATGCATAACATTCATCAATTTTATAGGCCGCAACGGAACCGCCCCTCATGTTAATTGAGTCAATTAAATTTGTATAAAGCTCTTTCATTTCTTCTCCTGTTTAGTACCTGTCAATAATAAAAAAAACACGTGCTTTCCGATCAACTAATGCTACCGCCCAGCTCTTCTTAGTACCTGCACGGTGAAATCGGAGTTTTTTTAGCCTGAATTCAGAATGGTCGACACCTTCCTTGGCAGTCCCTTCCACCGCCCAGACTCGGCTAGACCGAAGATCGAATTTTTCATTTAGAACCTTCGTCGGCTGGGTTTAATAACTCCAATACGTTCATGTCTCCTGCCATTCTCAGCACATTCGAGATGACTAATTTTTGAAATGTAAATTGGTCCGCTTTGCCCTGGACCATTTGAAATACGAGTCCGTTGAAGTCGGTCGCCTTCATCGCGAGAATCAAATCAACCTGGTTCGTACGCCCCTCACTTACCTCTACTTTTTCTTTGGAGAGCAAGAGATTGTAGTTGCCGCCACCCTGGCCGCTGAGCTCGAATCGGAGCACTGTCGGCTTGTCCAGGGAAAGACTTTGGGGGTCCATCCCCTCTGCCATTCCCCGAATGATCCAACCGCTCGGGAATACCGGTTGCCAGATGACCAGCACCAGTATCACCCCCAAGATGATATAAACGGCTGTATAGATTGAATTCGAAATTGAAATTCTCATTGCAGTTCCCATCGTGATTTACATGAAATACCAGGTGAAACCAAGGGTCAACGCATCTCTGTCAGGCGCATAGCCTGGTGATCCGTATGGCCCGGCCTTTTTGGCGTCCCCGGCCTTGATGTCGTATCCAAGCATCAGTCCGATATTATCACCGACACGGGCCGTTATGGTGTTGCCAAGGCTGTAGAAGCCGCTTTCTTCCTCATGCAGGGGGCCGGACATGGACAGGCCATAAGTCAGGGCCGTGTTGTCGATCATGTCCGAACTGCTGAACGAAAGCGATATCATGTAGTAGGTGGTTTGCTCAGGAACCGCGAAATTTTTGGTTTCGTCGTAATCCAGGTTGTTTCCGCCGTAAAATTCGATCAAAGGGGCGAATTGAAAAGTCCAGGGCGTGAAACTGAAAAAATCCGAGAACATCGCCATCCCGCCGAAGCCCCAATTAAAAGTTCGTACTTGCTCGAAACCGCCTACCGGCAATATTGTATCACCAAGACGCATCTGTGCCGGTTGATTGGGACGATAGGAAAACTCGCCGTACGTCTGCCAATCCCCGATGACTTGGGAAAGGGTGATGCCGTACATGTCCAATTCTTCGTAAGTAATCTCACCCGCGATGGCATCCACCATGGGCATCCAGCTCAAATAGTGGGCCGTAAAAATCCCGAGCTCCAGGTTCCCCAGTGAAGGAAAAACCATTCTGGCGGCTGCCCCATATTGCTGCATATCTTCAGCCTCGGTTGGCCTTTTTTCTTCAATGCCCGCCATACCGGGCCCTCCGAAGCCAAAATTGTCCATAAAACTGCCGTAAGTACCCACAACAGCCATGGAGTTTCTCGGTTCGAAATCCTGAGAATAAACGGCTTCCAGGGACATGTTGCTTGTCATCTCGTAGCTCAACCAGGCCGTTTGTGCCGGAACCTTGTAATCGCGTACCGTATAGCCGGCAGCAGCAACCCTGGAACCGTCATACATGTTCATGACGTTGACACCTGGGGCGTATACCGGCGCAGCCAATTCGCCCCATTCGACGATCTGTTTTCCCAACCGCAGGGTGACACTTTCACTATGGAGATCCAGATAGTACTCCAGCGCGTCCATTCGGCTCGCTGCATAGCTTTTGGCAACTTCGATATCAGTCCCGTCGGGATACAGTTCATCATCGGTGTAGACGCTGTCCTGAAACGCTTCGAACTTACCGAAAAAAGTCACGTAAGGGGCATCAAAGGTCGTTTCCATCCGGGCGATCACTTTATTGTTAACAATATCCCCATTTTCGAAATTGGAATTACCTTTTGAATCTCCAACCAACAGTGGATCAGGATCTTCCATCCTGGCTTTAACGGAATAGGTGAGGTCTCCCTTAAGCTCCAGAAAAGCACTTTCGCCGAAAAGAAATTCGTAGGCGTACGTTGGCATCGGCAACAAAATGGCAATTACGAGTACGCATAATACTGTCACTATTCTTCTTAGCATCACAGTCTCCTCTTAATATTGACGAAAGATATAATGGGGACAAAAACGTTTTGCTCACGTCCGGTCCTTACCTCTATAGTCCACGAGATAAACCAGAGTCGGGAGAAGCACCGTCGCCCCGATCATATTCGAAATGAAAATAAAACCCAATAATAATCCCATGTCTGCCTGAAATTTCAGATCTGACAACAGCCAGGTAAGTACGCCTGCACTCAATGTAAAAGCGGTATAAAGGACGGCGATCCCGGTGGTGATCATGGTTTGCGCGATCGCTTCTTCGAAATTGCCCCGTTCTTCCAGTTCAAGCTTTAATCTGGAATAGATATAGATACCGTAGTCCACACCGATACCCACACCCAATGATGCCACTGGCAGCGTGTTGACGTTCAGGCCCAGGCCGAATAGCTTCATGAAGGCCGTGGACAGCACCGAAACGATAAACAATGGTATAACAATGAAACAGGGCGCCTTCAGGTTTCGAAAGATCAGGGTACAAAGAATGAATATGGATAGATAGATTAAAGCCAGCATCGGCACCTGAGCATCGGCGACCTCTTCGTTGGTGGCCGCCATCACCCCGACGTTCCCACCGGCAAGGACCATTTTCGCATTTCCGGGTAGGGGATGATCCTTGATGAAATCCTTGGTCTGTTTCATGACGCGCCGTATGGTGTCTCCTTTGTGATCGCAAAGGAAAATCCGTATATTCATAGATTGGCAACCCATACTCATAAACTCGCTATCGTCAGTGGAGCCGGCAGTCCCGAAGATAGCACCGATTTCCCGACTCTCTTTGGGAAGGCTGCGCCAGCGAATGTCACCTTCATGCAACACTTCGTTCACCGCCCGGGCCAGCATCAGTGGTGAAAAGACAAAAGAGACACCGGGTACATGCCCGATTTCCCACTCGTATTTTTCCATGATGCGAAGCGTTTCGTAGTTCTTACAGGTACCTTCCTCCTCTCCAGAGACAACCACCGATAATATATCAACCCCAAGCATGAAATCCTGCATGATCTTGGCGGCGTCCTGGTTGTACACCGAATCTTCCCACAACAGGGGTTCCCCCGGATTAACATCCCCGACGGTCATGGTGCGGGCGGTAAACAAACCGATCAGTAGCAGAAGGAGAGACAGCGCCGCGACACGATACGCATTTTTGCCATGGGTTAAACCGGCCACCCGTCTCATCCAGCGATGAACGAAATGTTCTGTGGGTATGATGATGGAGCCATCCATTTCAACCGATGCATTCGGTAAAAAAGAGAGCATCAGGGTCAAGGCGATGATATTGGCTATGATGATGCAGGCAATACCGATACTGGCGGAGATGGCCAGATCCTGAATGACCAGGATCGGAACAAACAAAATGGTCATAAAACCGATAAAATCGGTGGCCAGGGCGATAACGCCGGGAACCATCAAACCGGACAGAGAATAGAGTGCCGCATTGTATCCTTTGACATGGGTAAGACACTCTTCCATATACCGTTTGATCATCTGGATGCCGTGACTGACACCGATGGCAAAAACCAGAAAGGGTACAATCGTTGTCATTGGATCGAGTTTCATGCCGATCAAGCGCGAAATTCCCAGTGACCATAAAACGGCCAGTCCACCGGAGATCAAGGGAAGAATGGCCAGGCTGATACGAGAAAAACACCGCCAGAGAATCAGAAAGGTGATCAGGGTGGCCAGAGCGAACAAGCCCCATATTTTGGGAAGGGCGTCGTTCACATAGCCCATCACGATGGCAAACCCGTTGATATGGATACTGATATTGTCACTGCTATACTTGTCACGGATATCGTTTAGTTGCTGGTAGACCGACAGATAGTCCACCCCGGTTTCATAGATTTCGGCTGAAATCAGAACCGATTTCATGTCCATGGAGATCATACGCCCTTTCAGCCGGGCCATATTGATGTTGTTTTCTATCCGGGCCAGTCCCTTTTCGGTCTCGGGAATTATGTGGGGCACGATGGCCCCCATATCGAAACCATCTTCCGTTATCAACACGAACTTCGTTTCGGGGGAGACCATGGACCTGACTTTCAGACGATCAACTCCTTTGACATACATGACGTCTTCGTTGATCTGTCGAATCAACTTCAGAAATTCCGTGTTAATTATCGTTCCTTCCTTCAGAGACACTTCCATTCTGATCTGGTTTCCGCCACCGAAAAATTCCTTAAACGGCATATATGACTGAATGTACTCGTGGTCCTGGGGAACCATCCTGGAAAAGTCCGTGGCCACTTCCAGTTTGTTGGCTTGATAGCCCAGAAAAATAGATACCAGAAGCAGTAAAAGCAGTAATGGCACCCGTAATCTGAAAATATAAAAGGCAACTCGCTCCAAGCCTGTTGAACGTTGCATGCTATTCATTCTTTAAAGCCTCAATTCTTAGTATCTTGCCAAATTCCCCGACACCGACAAAACCGCCTTCCGGTTGGGCACAGACCCCTGCAAAGGACATATTATCTGCTTCGTATCTCGTGACGAAACTCTTGGCTCCGTCGTTTGAGAGCATGATAATTCCGGATCTGCCGACCACCACCACATCGTCCTTATTTGCCGCCGCCATAAAGAGCGCATCTTTCGCGCCAGTTGAAATATCTTTCCAGTTGCTGCCGCCGTCATGGGATAAAAAGAGTTTTCCAGTTATTCCATAGGCCAGGGCCTTTTCACTGGACAGAAAAATAATGCCGAAAAACGTCCCCTGGTAACCACCAATATTCATCTGTTTCCAGGATTGTCCGCCGTCCGAAGTCTTCAAAATGGATCCAAACTCACCGACCAAAAATCCGTTTTCGGCATCGTGAAAGAAGATACCGTTGTAGATGTTGTCAGATCCGGTGGAGAGGCTGTTCCAGGATTTACCGCCATCGATGCTCTTCAACAGCGTGTCGTAAGCGCCACAGGCGTAACCGATGTTTTTCGAAACGAAATGAATGTCGAAAAGTGGCAGATTTTTAGCAGACGATTCTCGCTGCACCACCCAGTTTTCTCCGCCGTCGCTGGTATGTATGATAACGCCACCATGGCCAGCAGCCCAGCCCAGCTTCTCATCGACGAAGGATAAAGAGGTCAACAACTCTTTAGTTTTCGAATCGCGGGGACTCCATAAATTTTTGAATGTGACATGGGTTACCAGAATTTGCCCAAGATCACCGACAATAACCGCTTTTTGCGGATTAAGAAATGCGATGTCAAAGAAGGTTGCCTTAAAATCGGACATCCAGACCGGCGCTTGCTGCTCTGTCCTTTGTTCTGAGGAGGCAAGCCCCGGAAACATCGATATTAAACACATCGAAATCGCAAGCAACGTCGTCCGGATGTGAAGTGATTTCATAGTCATTGTCTGAGCTCGAATTTTTGTGATGAGGACAACTGCCTCTAGTTCCCGATCTCTCCTGAGAATTCGCTGTTCATGACCAAATTTAGTGCTATTTCGGGTAGTCTGCCAGCTTATGAACCCTGTCCGGTTGCTCTTCAAAACTCTGTCTCAGAAATCTTTCCTGGGGTTTTTGACTGATGGTCATCGGAATTTCATCCAGGAAAAGCAAGTAGCTGGGGACGCTGTTCGCCTCCAAACCTTTACGGGCACACTCGTATATGCTGGCAGGATCTAAAGCCCTGCCCTCAAAAGGAGCAATCCCAGCCACCAGGTCCGATTCCCCAGGGGCGCCACTAACCGCCGGGATACCAAAAACGGAGACCTCGCTGACGTCGGGGTGTTCACCGATCACCCTCTCCACTGTATCGGGTTGGATAAAGTCTCCCGCCCGCCTGAGTCCGCCACCCATCCGGTAGTCGAAGAAGAACCACCCTTTCTCATCCATATGGGCCATATCACCGGTACGATTCCATCCGCCGCGGGTTTTCTTTTCACTGGCTTCCGAATTACCGTGGTAATCCACCTTGGCTTTTCCACCAATGGGCTTGGCAATGATCTCACCGGTTACATGAGGAGGGCATTCATTGTCGTTTTCATCCACAATTTTCATTTTGTAGATAAAGATCGGCTTTCCACAACTGCCAATTGGGCCTTTGCCTGCAGGTTTGCGTGTAATTCCACCTCCTTCCAGGGTGGAGTACCATTCGAGAATCTTGACGTCGAAACGCTTCTCAAAATCTGCCCAAATCGCCCGCGGCATCCCGGCACTGACAACCTGACGTACCGGGTTGTCTGCGTCATTCGGTTTGGGCGGTTCGTTGAAGATACCGGCCGCGACCCCACCCAGCATGCTAAAGGTGGTGGCTTCGTACTTGCGGGTAATGTCCCAGAGTCTGCTCTTGGTAAACTTGGTACTGAAAATGGCCCTTAAACCCCTGTAAACTGATGTGGCGAAGGTGAGGCCCAAAGCATTTCCGTGGGTCAGGGACAAACCGGTGTAAAGCACATCATCATTCTTAATTCCCCAGATCCTGCTGCCTCCGTTACCATACATGGACATCCGCTTATTCGGATGAACCACTCCCTTGGGATCACCGGTGGTTCCCGATGTATAGATAATCTGCATGGGATGGTTAGGATTATCGATTCTGTAATCCACCGGTTTAAACGGTGCATCGAGTATTTCCTGTATGGATGCACATTTGGAAATATCCCCGGTGGCAGCAAAGTTGGGTTTTTCTACCGCATATATCCGCTTGACATCTGGAATCCTGTCTTTGATTTCATCAATATTCTGCAGCAGATCCGCCGTGGTAAAAACGACTTTACAATTGGAATTGGTGATCATATGCGCCAGCTTCTGGCCTTTGGTCCTGGGATCAATGAGAACCACTATTGCACCAACGATACCGGCCGCCGATATCAAATGAATCATTTCAGGATAGTTGTACATAATGGCGGCGTACTTCTCTCCCTTTTCCAGCCCCGCATCCAGCAACGCCTGGGCAAAACGGTGAGAATTCTCGTGCAAATCCTGGTAGGTTTGAACGATATCCTGGCCAGTAGCGTTCTCAAAGGTCAGGACAGGAAAATCAGGTCTGGTATTGGCCCGGATTTCATACAGCTGACCCAGAATGTTCGATTTGAGCTTTCTCTTTCTGGCAAACAATAAATTTCTGGTCAGTTCGAACCGTGGTGCTGAATAATCGTAATTTACTTTCTGAGACATGATGTTTCCTCCTGCTCCATAATTACGGGATGTCCAGGCTTCGCCGCCTAACATGAAGAGGCAGAGAATAGTGAGTTGGAGTCCTGATCCGTGTGTTTGTTCTACAGTGTCTACTTGACCATTAAGTCAACTATTGAACAATGTCAAATTTTTTTTTCAATTAAAATGTTTTTTTTAATGCTTGCAGGGATAATGTCCCACGCACTCGATTATTATCGAGGACAATTGACAGCCTGTTCGGAATTCGTCGTGAAAACCCCACTCGCACCTAAATCAATATCATCAGTATTGATAGAACCTAACAGGTTATTGAAAAACTCGGTTTACCATCTCTATAGATATTTGACCTAACAGTCAACAAATATTTTTTAGATTGTTCGGAAGTGAAAAAAATCAGGCAGACTGTGTTATATCTCACTGAAAATGGGGGATAAGGATTTATGGCTCTTGTTTTGTTATTGCCAGAATGGGAACACTTACGTAACGTTACTAGTTAGTAGTGGAATACATTTGACCGGAACTGCGCCAAAAATTTCCGACACAACACAACTATACAAGAGGAAGGCAAATTGTGCTGAAAGACAACCAAAAGTGGTTCAGGATTGGAGAGGTGGAATCTTTAACAGGATTCTCTCGACGCACTGTACACTATTATCTCCAAATGGGTTTGCTGCATCCTCCGGAAAAAACCGGAAAGACAATGTCGTACTATGATGAATTGCATATTCGGAAACTTAAACAGATCGGAACGCTAAAAAAGCAGGGTCTTTCGCTTTTTGCCATTCGAAAACAGATATCAGTTCAAACCGAATCGAATTCCCCGGGTTCCCAACTGGAAGAAACCGTTCACTTTGAAAAGAGACAGAAACAACCGCAGCGGCTCCAGGGCATAAAGACCCGGGACAGTATCCTGAAACTGGCTGCTCGTCTTTTTAAGGAGAAAGGATATCACGGGACCAAAATCAATGACATCATCAGTCAGCTGAATCTTGGAAAGGGGTCTTTCTATTTTTTATTTAAAAATAAGAAAGAACTGTTTCTGGAATGCACACCCAGTATCTTTCAAGCGCTCTTTTCTGAAGGTTGGGGAAAAATTCTCCAGGAGAAAAACCCACAAAAAAGACTCTATCTGAGGATGCAAACAGTGTTACCGGTGAGAAAAGAGCTGAGTGCCATCATTAAACTCAGCAAGGAGGTCCTCAATGAAGACGACCCTAAATTAAGAAGTCTGGGGAATCAGATTATTTCATCTATCCGTGAACCGATTGAAGCGGATTTGAGAAAGAGTATGGATGCAGGTCTGCTGCCTCCGTTGAGTCCCAGAATCGTCAGTATTATGGTCGTGATTATCATCGAGAGTTTTGACTTTATCCTGGCCGTCGAAAAAGAGCTGGACCAAACCACCATGCTGGAAAAATTCTCCGATCTGGCCAAAAGACTATTGCTGTTCGAGAAATAAGCCGGACACCCGGCTTGAACCCACTCCGGAGCCCTCCCACAGTAGATCAAGACCTAACCTCACATATTTTTATTGACAAGAGCGTTTGCTCTGTTTAATAGTTGACTTAACGGTCAAGTTAGACTGTAAAGTATCGATTTGGTGCAATAAATCAGTTCACCAGCAAGCGGGCCGGCTCAAAATGCCTTGAGTCTGTTTTTTACGGCATAGTTGTGATATACGAATATTAACATTCAAAGGGAGGTCTTTCTAATGAGGGATGTAGCGGTTGTTGGGGTGGGGATGACACGGTTTGGGCGCTATCCTGAGAAAAGCATCAAGGATCTGGTTCGTGAAGCCACAGAACAAGCCTTAGAGGATTCAGGGGTTCCAAAAGAGGATCTTGAAGCGGCTTTTGTTGGGAGTGCTGCAGCCGGTTTGATGACGGGACAGGAGATGATCAAGGCCCAGGTGACGTTAAGTCCTATGGGAATTGACGGCATCCCCATGTACAATGTTGAAAATGCCTGTGCTAGTTCTTCAACAGCCTTTCATCAGGCGTGGATGGCTGTTGGGGCTGGCGTTTACGATTGTGCTCTGGTTGTCGGGTTTGAAAAACTCTACTCAGAAGACAAGATGAAGTCTTTTATGGCACTGGGTGCAGCCGTGGACGTTGAGATGCTGCAGGCGATTATGAATGACCCCGCCAGCGTCAGTCAATATCTGCCCATACCGGTTGAGGATCTCTTTGGAGATGGGAGCGGGAAGAATCGCAGCATATTCATGGATATGTACGCCTATTACACAAAGGCCATGATGGAGAAGTACGGCCTGACCCAGGAGCATTTCGCCCAGCTGGCGGTCAAGAGTCATGAAAACGGGGCCAAGAATCCCAACGCCCAGTATCAGAAAGCGGTGACCCTGGAAGAAGTGCTTAATTCTGGGGATGTCAGCTTTCCGTTGACCCGTATGATGTGTTCCCCCATTGGGGATGGCGCCGCGGCAGCTGTGATCTGCTCCAAAAAAATGGCTGCCCGCTTTACTACCAAACCGGTCTGGATTGAGGGGTCGGTTGTGGGGAGCGGAAAACCCCGTAGTGCAGATCCGGATGATGCTATCACGCGCCGCATAGGGCCCAAGGCTTTTGAAGCGGCCGGAGTCGGTCCGGAGGATATTGATGTGATCGAAGTGCACGATGCCACTTCCCCGTCAGAAATCATTACGCTGATCGACTTGGGTATCTGTAAGGGAGAGGATGCTGTAAAATGGATAGAAGAAGGGCGGATGGAAATTAACGGCAGCAACCCCAGCAATCCTTCAGGAGGTCTGCAAACAAAGGGGCATCCCATCGGTGCGACCGGCAGTGCGCAGATCTATGAAATTGTCAATCAGCTGCGGGGAACGGTCAAGGATCGGCAGGTGAAAGATGCGAAGATCGGCATGACCCACAATGGTGGCGGGATTCTGGGCCTGGACGCGGCTGCCATGGCACTGCATATTTTTAAGCGTTAAAACCGCCGGGTATCAACACCGGTTCTTCCTTGGGGGCGTGATCATGAAAACATTGATTATCCGTTTTTCACAAACCGGAAATACAAATAAGGTGGCCAACAGCATTGCTGATGGCATTAAAGAGGAAGGAGATTCGTGTCTGGTAACGGATCTTGACAGTGTCGACCGGAATTCCCTTGGGGATTATGACATGGTCGGCCTCGGTTGCCCGGTCTTTTATCTTCAGGAACCCTATAATGTCAGGGATTTTATTGAAGGGTTGCCCCAATATCCGGGTAAAGACTGGTTTGTTTTCTGCTCCCACGCATCGGTGATGGGCGTTACCCTGCACTCTATGACTGAACGGCTGGAAAAGAAAGGGATCCGGATCATCGGATCTCATCATACCTATGCCGATGCCACCCTTCCGTTTTATCCCCACCCGACTCTGACCACCGGCCACCCGGATACTCAGGATTTGCAGGAGGCGAAAACCTTTGGTCAAAAAATTGCGCTGTGTTGCCGGGATATCGCCACCGGTGACACCAGCGGAATCATCGGTCTTGAACCCATTCCGGAAGATTGGGTCGAAGGGGATTTGCGCATGTATACCCGTGAGATGCTACCTAAAATTATGCCGTCCTTATCCATCGACATGGAAACCTGCAGTGAGTGCGGCGAATGTGAAGAGGCCTGCCCGGTCGATGGAATTGATATCGCAGCGGAGCCACGCAAAATACAGGATCCGTGTATCTACTGCTGGAACTGTGTGAAAGTATGTCCCACCTGTTCCATAGAGGCGGATTTTAAATTGGTGGACAGTCTGGTTCCGGGATTCTATGAACGATACCTGCAATCTCTGCAAGCGGCTGAAGCCCGTGGCGAATATCGATGGTTAATTGATCATGAAACCATCAATATCGATGACTCGCTTTATAAACAATCCAGGCGCAAGGTGGGTAAAAAGGATAACGATTCGTAACCCCCCAAAGAGCATTAAATGACAAAGCGGAAAAAACAAGTCAAGGACCCACATGGTTAATTCAGCGATTGTGGTCATGGGATATATTTGTTGGTTTTTCATCGGCTTATTTATTCTGAAGCGTGTCTGGAAATATCTCAGACGTCTCAAAATATTAGATATCACCAAGCGGTGGATTGTGGTGACCGGGTGCGATTCTGGCATTGGTGCAGGCCTGGTTACAAAGCTGGTTGCAGCAAATGCGTCTGTGATTGCGTTTACGTATACCGAGGAAGGGTCAAAAGCGGCTCTCAAGGCCGGCGCAAAACTGGCGCCTTGTCTTGATATCACTGACGAAGCCTCAGTTCTAGAGGCTTGCACCCAGGTGAATGATATTTGTGACGGTCAGTTATGGGGGATTGTGCACAATGCCGGTGTCGCACAACCGGGATTCATCGAATTTCTGCAGTTGGAACACTATCGCCGGATGATGGATGTGAACTTTTATGCCATTGTCGATCTGACGCAGCGGTTAATTCCCAGCGTGAAAGCAGCCGGTGGGCGGATCGTGGTAGTAACCAGCGTCGATGGGATTGTCAGCATGCCTGGAAATGCCCCTTATGACGCCGCCAAGTTTGCCGCTGAGGCCTATGCTGATGCGCTCCGGGTTGAGCTGTCATTCTGGAATATCAACGTTTCCGTCATCAATCCGTCGACCATGCGGACACCGCTTGCAATGAACTTTTTTGAATTGGAGCGGGATACCTGGGATGCCATGGAACGCCTAGATCCTGATGGTCTATGGAAACAGGCATGGACCCGTGAATGGTTGGAACAGCATATTGCCAAAAACGCTGAAAACCTTGAAAGAATTGCCCAGGATCCAAAGCACGCCACGAACGATATTTTCCATGCATTGGCAGCCAAACGACCGAAAATGCGCTATCTGAGTGGAACGTTGGCAAAAACACTGATTTATGCACTCTGGATCATGCCGGAACACTGGTCTTTTGCTTTCAAGAAACTGCTGATTCAGCCGCCTCCTAACACCACGTTACCAGATACAAAATCGTAAAGAAGGAGCTCGGTCTCCTGTACGGCTAAACGCGTGATCGCGAGGACCGGACGATTTTGTTTTGAATTTGGGAAAAACCGGTGCAGAAAAACGATTCCTGCCTGACGACACCCCTGCAATTTATTCCAAGATCCAAGTCTACGCCAAATCGCCTCAATTTTGATGTCGACTTTGGAAATCTGACCCAAATCCGCTTGACACGCAAACATCAGATTCCTATCATTTATATCAGACCACTCTTCAACATAAAAACTTCTAATCCAGATCGTAGACAATAACGTCACAACATTAACACTAGAAACAACATGACATTTCGTTGGCTGATTTTTATTTCAATCCTGATGATGCTCACCTCCTGTACCGAAGACGATTCAAGTTCGACTCTCAGACTTTCTAATATCGACGGAATCAGGATGAACAAAAGCCTCTACCTGATGGTTAGGGGTGAAACTGAATCCATTGACTATAGTTTATCAAGGGAAAGCAACAAGAATGATTTGCTTTTCACCATTGAAGATCCTCTGGTTGTTGAAGTTGAAAACGGGACGCTCAGTGCCCTCAAAAAAGGGACCAGTACAGTTGATGTCAGCTCATCATCAGATCCCGAGGTGTCCGGTTCGTTTATCGTCAAGGTGGGAGACGAAGTCAGAATCGAAGATCTGGATCTTTCAAAACCCGTGTGCATCATGTACTCCAGATACGGCTCCAACGATTCGAATTATGATCAGGATTATCAAATACCGTATGATAAAATGACCCATTTTGTGCTCAATTTGGGCAGGGTCCTCACAAATGGTCACCTGATGGAACTGGAAGAGCAATACGCCAGTTTTGCTAACCAGGTAGTGGCTGATGCAAATGAGAATAATGTTAAGGTCATTTTAGCCTTGAATGGAGACGGCGGAGATTTAGGCGATAAAACTATTCCGATAGTGATCAACAATGAAAACAAAAGAGCCATCCTGATAACAGACACCATGGAACTAATCGAAAACTATCACCTCGATGGCGTGGGATTCAACTGGGAGTTCCCTGAAACCGAAGAATCAAAAGCAAATCTACTGAAGTTTTATAAGGAACTAAGGGCAGAAGTAGACAACCATGCAAGAGATTTGATTGTGTTTAATGTGGTCAACTCGATATATGGCAATGATTATTTCCACGATGACATTGTCAACTACATCGATTTCCAATTGATTATGGTATATCACTACCTGAAAGACATCAGAACCGACTATTCAATAGACCGTGGATATCAGTTTCTTCTGGAAAGCATTGACTACTGGAATACCCGTTCGTTGCCCAAGGAAAAAGCGGTTTATTCAGTTCCTTTTTACGGAGAGTTCTTTCTTTATGAAAAGGACAATATGGAAAATGAAAGCGACTGGATTTCCCGGGATTCTGTCCGTTACCTCGATATTCAGGAGATGTACGACAATACGACCCTGAATAATGATGCCGCAGGGAACGTAAGCAGCGGAACTTATATCACAGACTACGCACTAGAAAATAATCTGAATCAGGACGATCTGTTGGGATTTTACTACTGGAACGGACCCGATCTGATAAAACGAAAAGCGACCTATCTCAAAGATAACAATTTTCGAGGTCTATTTATTTGGGCCTTGTATTTTGACACTTTTGACAACACTCTGCTAAACGCCGCATACGAAGGACTATATTAAAAGTTTCTGCTGCATGGGGTCCCCAATTAATGTTTGGGTCAATGAATAAAGGGGTTAAGGGGGCAGATCTGTTTCGAATTTGGGAAAAAACGGTGAAGAAAAACGATTCCTGCCTGACGACACCCCTGCAATTTATTCCAAGATCCAAGTCCA
>Ga0075122_10000619_pt1 | contig 27327 bp, 26 predicted proteins | sample AntAceMetag02UKB_FD_69790 | JGI IMG/M metagenome (GOLD analysis project Ga0075122, IMG submission 69790) | Saline lake microbial communities from Ace Lake, Antarctica - Antarctic Ace Lake Metagenome 02UKB | ecosystem: Environmental > Aquatic > Non-marine Saline and Alkaline > Saline | place...
CTTTTTTTTGTTTTATTGCAAAATGAGCACTTATATAGTAAAATCATTAGGAGGGAGTGATATACTTGGACATTATTGAAGCAATTAAATACTTATTACTAGGTATTATACAAGGAATTACAGAAGTTTTACCCATTTCATCCAGTGGACATGTTGAAGTCGCACAGGTTTTTTTTAATGTTCAAAAAGATGAGGGGTTATTTTTCTTAATTCTTGTGAATACGGGGTCTTTGTTGACATTTCTTGTATTATATTTTAGACGGATAGTAGTACTCATAAAAGATTCATTTCTGTATATTTTTAAGAAGGAACTAAGGGAAGAAAAATATAATAATTTTATCTTCTCAGTAAGAATTATTGTCGCTTGTATTCCTGCAGGGATTGTTGGATTTTTATTGAGAGATTTCATCGATTCATTTGTTTTAGCAAAATATGGATTACTTCTAGTGGGAGTTGGATTCTTAGTATCTGGTGCTGTTTTATATACGATACGGGACACTAAAATATTAAAAGGTAAAACTATGATTAATTGGAAAGATACGATTCTAATTGGATTAGCGCAAGCTGTTGCAATATTTCCTGGTGTCTCTAGATCCGGTATGACAAGTAGTACTAGTATTAAGCGTGGAATGGGAATTGACTCTGCATTAAATTTTTCATTCTTACTATATATTCCTCTATCATTTGCTTCGATATTATTATCAATCCTGGATATTAGAACTGAGGGCTTAGGAATAGCCAATAATAATTACTATTTTTATTACTTTTTGTCTTTTATTGGAGCTGTAGTTGCAACCTATTTTGCTTATAAACTAATATTTAATATATTTAGAAGTGGAAAACTAAAATATTTTAGCTATTACCTATTCGCTATGGGTATTGCATCAATGTTCTATTTTATGTTTTTTTAAATGCGTTAGATAAAATCATTAATTATAATTGTTAAGATAAGTTTAGATTGTTGTAATAAATAATCTGATATTATATAATATATACACTAAGAATTTCTTTTACTATAAATTGCTATTGAAGAGGAGATATATATGAATGAATTAAATCAACAACAAATTGTTGAAGAAGAAGGAATGACGCTACAAGAGTTATTTAAAATTGTATGGCTAAATAAAACGCTAATCATTTTAGTAACCTTATGGGTAATGGTAGTAGGGATTGTTTATACTTATGTTGTAGTGACACCTAAATATACCGCTGAGACATCATTAATAGTCGATGTGGATTATGAAAGCACCGGAAGTTCTGAACAATCTGCTGTAGCGATTGCTCAAAATCTTATAGCAACCTATAAAGAATTTGTAGTTTCTAACTTAGTATTAGAAAGTGTTATAGAGGATGTTGTTGGATTGCCAGCAGAATATTCGTTAAGTAATCTTAAAAATAGTATTTCAATTTCAACACAGTCGAGTGTTTTAATTATTTACATAAGCGTTGAAAATGAATCTCCAGAATTAGCATCTGAAATAGCTAATACATTGGTTGCAAATTCTATTTCAATTGCGAACAGCGAAGAAGATGGATATATTCTATTGCAAGATAAATTGAAGCTTCTAGATATTGCTGTCACTCCGGTTAATCCAAGCTCGCCTAACACGATTTTAAACATCGTAATTAGTATATTATTGGGTGGGATCTTAGCGTTAGCTTTTGTTTTTGTTAAAGAGTTGTTCAATAACAAATTCCAATCATCATCAGAAATGGAAAAATATTTAGGCATTAAGGTTATTGCTGCTGTTCCAGGAACAATGAGAGAAAGAAAGTTGGTGGAATAAATGGAATTTTTTGAATATAGAAATGTTGTGATTGAAAATCCTAATTCACCAGAATCGGAAGCTTATAGAAAGTTAGAATTAAACATTAGAATGTCAAGTCTTGATAAACCTTTACAAGTCATTCAATCGACTTCTGCGACCCCTCAAGACGGGAAAACTACAACAGCAATTAATTTGGCAGCTGTATATTCTGAAAAAGGGAAAAAAGTAATTATTTTGGATTTTGACTTAAGAAGACCAAAAATTCATAGAGCGTTTCATAAATCGAACGATGTTGGGTTATATGATTTTGTTGTAAATGACAAAGATGTTCATGATTTAATTTTGAAAGACGATTCAGGAATTGACCTTTTATTATCAGGAAACAGACTAACTTATCCACATATCGTTTTACAATCAAATAAAATCATTAATATGGTAAACAATTTAAGAAGCGAATACGATTATATCGTGATTGATACGCCTCCAGTTCTATACGTTACAGATGCTTTAGTGGTATCAAAATTTGTTGATGGAGTGATTTATGTAGCTGCATTTAATCAAACAAAAAAAGATAATGCGAAAATCGGGTTAGAACAATTAAAAGAAAATGGAGCAAATATCATTGGTGGTGTCTTAGCTAATATTGATGTAAGAAAAGCCCAAGGAACCTACGGGTATTATGGTTTTTCAAACAACAAATAAAAAGGGAGAGATAGATTTGATTGATGTTCACACACACGTTCTACCGGGCGTTGATGATGGATCTCCAGATTTGGAAACTTCAATTGAATTAATTAAATATGAACTTAAACAAGGTGTTACAGATATATTTGTAACACCTCATTATATTAAATATAGAGATTATTTATCTTCATTTGAAGACAACAAAAAAGTCTTTGATCTATTAATTCGAGAAATAAAGAAACAAAAAATAGAGATAAATTTGCATTTAGGAAATGAAATCTATTTTGATCGTCATACAATTCTAAACCTAGAGAACAAAATTGTAACACCATTAGGTGACTCTAACTATGTATTATTGGAGTTTTCTTTGTACGAGAAAACTGAAGATATAGGAGAAGCCATACATAATATAAAATCAAAAGGATATGTGCCAATCATCGCTCATCCAGAGAGGTATCCATATATCAATGATATAAAGGATTATATGGTCATGAAAAAAATGGGAGCTATGATTCAAATAAACTGCAGTGCAATTAACGGTGAATATGGCAAGAAAATAAAGAAAATGGTATTAAATTTAATAAAAAATAATTTGGTCGATTTTGTTGCCTCTGATATTCACGATTTTAGATTAAGTAGTTTGTTAGATGCTTTTAATATTGTTGAGAATTTGTTTGGAAAAGAAATTGCAACACACATATTTTGTAATAAATGTGTTTTAAAGTAAAAAAACATCATCTTATCACAGTTTCACCATATATATAAAATATAATTAAATTAATTCAATATATCAATATTATATAAGAATATACTTATTACAATATATTGAATTTTTATTTGAAGGGAATGTGATGTCTAAATGAGAAATACATATGTTTTAGTTGTTGACGATGAGTATAGAATTAGAAGACTAGTATCTGATTTTTTGAAAAGAGAAGATTATCGAGTCATAGAAGCGGCTGATGGAGAAGAAGCTTTAGATATTCTATTTGAATCTAAGCAAAAAATTGATTTGGTCATTCTAGATGTAATGATGCCAAAATATGATGGCTGGTATGTATTAGAAAGAATTAGAGATTTTATGAGTATACCAGTAGTCATGCTAACAGCTAGAAGCGATGAATATGATCAATTAAAGGGATTTAAACTTGGAGCGGATGATTATGTCACGAAACCATTTTCGCCAAGCGTACTTATGGCGAGAATCAATAAGTTGTTAAAGAGAGATAATAAGTCGCATGAAGAAATCTTGTTTGGAGTAATCCGTATGGATCTCGCTGCAAGAGAAGCATTTGTGGATGAAGAAAAAATCTCACTTACGCCTAAAGAATATGAGTTATTAAAGTATTTTATAGACAATAAAGGAATTGCGTTATCCCGAGACAAGATTTTAAATGCAGTTTGGAATTATGATTATTTTGGAGATTTGAGAACTGTAGATACTCATATAAAACAATTACGAGCAAAACTTGGAAAATACTCATTTTATGTTTCTACTGTTAGAAGTATTGGGTATCGATTAGATTTGGAAAATGAAATCATCCATTAGATCTAAATTATTCCTTTTAGTTTACGGATTGATACTCGCTTTTATAGCCGGACTAATATTGTTGAATAATACTTTTCTTGAGAATTACTACATAAGAAATAGAGAAACATCATTGATAGAAGCATTTCACGTTGTAAAAAACACTGAAATCGACGACGATGATTTTTTGTATGAAATGCAGAATGTGGAGAAAGACTATAACATCAATATCCAAGTTGTAATTCAAACAGCTGATTTTGAACCAAATTTCGAATGGATTGATTTCAATAATTATCCAGATGTCTTTGATAGGATTTACGGAAATAGGTTCAATATTTCTGATGGAATAATTAGTAGAATTATTTTTGATTTTAATGAAGATACATTGGGAAATCAAGACTCTTATGCAACTCAAGTTGAAATCAGCCCGGAAGAAGACTATAAAGCGTATTTGGTGGACATACAATCAGAATATAGTATAAGTAACCCTAACACTCAAGTGATAGGTCTTTGTGTTGAAAAGACGCAAACAAGTGGAGAAAATGCATATTATCTTCTAACAATAACATTTCAATCAATTACTGATAATATAAAGATATTCAACTCATTTACAATTCTTGTGGGATTTGTATTTATGGTGATTTCATTTGCTACAATGTTTTTTATTAGTTATTCATTCACCAATCCAATTTTGCAAATAAATAAAATAGCAGAAGAGATAGCGAATTTGAATTTCTCTAACAAAGTAGATATTAAATCTGATGATGAGTTTGGAGATTTGGGGCAAAGTATTAATCGAATGAGTAATCAGTTAGAAGCAAATATTTTAGAATTACAAAAAACAAATAATCGGTTAGCAAAGGAAATCTTGTTTAAGACAGATATTGATAAAATGAGAAGAGAATTTATTGCTAGCGCATCTCACGAGTTGAAAACACCAATTTCACTAATTATGGGATACACAGAGGCACTTAGATTGCCAGATTTGGACGCAAATTCCGCAGAAGAATATATTGCTATTATATTAGATGAAACCAATAAGATGAATAAACTTGTTATGGATTTGTTAAAACTGTCGCAGATGGAGAGCGGCTCAACGGAAGTTGAATTTTCCGATTTAAATGTAACCGACTTATTGAATGATACGATTAATTTGTTTGGATTAGTTTTTAAAGAAAAGAACATTATTCTGAAAACAGATTTTATTGATAAGACAGTTAATTCGGACTTTAATCAACTACAATCCGTTTTGACGAATTTCATTAATAATGCAATTAATCATGTTGACAAAAACAGACTTATTAGTATTAATGTAAGTGAACTTAGTAATAGTTCTGTTCGAATATCTGTTTATAACTCAGGTATTAACATTCCTGACGATGAAATTGATCACATATGGGATAGTTTTTATAAAGTAGACAAGGCTAGAACTAGGAGTTATGGTGGTCAAGGATTAGGTCTTTCCATATGTAGAACTATCCTGGATTTGCTTGGATATGATTACGGTGTAATTAATTTAGATGACGGAGTAGAATTCTATTTTGACATATTTAAGATGTAATTAAAGGACGATTAAGTCCTTTTTTTATTATTAATCTAAATAGATTGAAAAGGGGGTTCATTTATGATATTATTTATATACAAATAATATTATTTGGAGGCGTTTTATGGCATATGATAGCAAGTTTCTGAAAAGGGTAAGCAATATAAAAGTTTGGCAAATGATGCTTTATGATGCATTTGCAATTCTTCTTACTTATGGGCTGGCTATAGGTGCTTTAACGATAACAAATGTAGGAAATTTTGATCATATTTTAGCAATTAAGATTTTACCAGTTGTTGTCTTAGCTAAATTAGTGTTTTATTATATATTTAAGGTTTACAGACTAGTTTTAGACAATGTGGGATTTGATGAGATTTTTAAAATTGCTATAGCAGTATTGATTTTCAACGTAGTTTTATCAGTAGTTACAATCGGGATCCCTGATTTTGAATTAATACCAGAAATATATATTATATTTACAACTGTATTTGAAGTATTTCTGATGGTGATTCCGAGAATTTTGAAAAGACTTATTAAATACGTTTCTCCAAAAAAATTCTACATGCTAGGGAAAAGAACATTATTAATTGGAGCTGGAGCAGGAGGGAAACTTGTTCTTGATGAAATACGGAATAATCCAATTTTATTAGTAAATCCGATTGCTTTTGTTGACGATGATGATGCGAAAATTGGTAATATTATGTCTGGATTCCCAGTGTTAGGTCCTATTAAAGAAATACCAAGTATCATTGATAATTATAATATTGAAGAAGTCATAATTTGTATTGCTAATATTGAAGACAAGAGATTTCAAGAAATCATTCAGATAGTTGCAAAAAGATCAGTTACAATTAAGCGCTTACCAAAATTTAAAAATTTGCAGAAAGATGACCCGAAAAAATTCCAAGAGGTTAAAGTTGAAGACTTGCTTTCAAGAGAAGTTGTGAAACTTGATAATAAAGGTATTAAAGAGTTCATATTTAAAAAAAGAGTTTTAGTAACTGGAGCTGGTGGTTCAATTGGTTCGGAGTTAGTTAGACAAATAATCAAATTTAACCCTGAAGAGGTATTGTTATTTGATATATATGAGAATGGAGTTTATGATTTACAGTCTCATCTGAAACATCTGATGACTAGAAAAAAGATTGATGCTGTAAAATTTTCAATTCAAATCGGTTCTGTGTATAATTATGATAGAATGAATGAAATTTACGCAAATTTTAAACCTGATTTAGTGTTTCACGCCGCAGCTTATAAGCATGTTCCTTTGATGGAATCGTCTTCTAAAGAAGCAATTAGAACAAACATCATAGGTACATATAATGTTTGTAAACTAGCAGACAAATATAATGTGGAAAAAGTAGTTCTTGTTTCTTCAGACAAAGCCGTCAGGCCAACAAATGTTATGGGGGCGACCAAGCGATTTGCAGAAATGTTGATACAATGTATAAATGCAAAATCCAAAACAAATTACTCCGCAGTACGTTTTGGTAACGTTCTAGGGAGTAATGGGTCTGTAGTTCCATTATTTAGAAAACAGATAGAGTTCGGCGGTCCAGTTACTGTAACACATATGGACATCATAAGATATTTTATGACAATCCCCGAAGCTGTAGGTTTAATTTTGCAGTCAAGTACTTACGCACGGGGTGGAGAGATATTTATCTTAGATATGGGAGACCCTGTTAAAATCTATGATTTAGCAGAAAAAATGATCATGCTATCAGGCATGAAACCTCACGAAGATATAAAAATAGAAATTACTGGATTAAGACCGGGTGAAAAATTGTACGAAGAATTACTAGTTGATAAAGATAATGGAAATATAAAAACAGATAATGAGAAAATTTTTATTGAAAAAATCGGAAATCAAGAAGATATTGAATGCAATGTAGATTATATTTTAGAACACTTTGAAAACATGACAAACTCTGAAATCAAAGTAATACTTAAAAAATACATTCCTTCATATACAATTAAGGAATAAGGGCAGATTACTGTCCTTTTTTTTTTAAAAAGTTCGATTTTCTGTTATAATTATTATGGTGGTGGTATTATGAAATTAGTAATTGGAGACAATATTAAACTTGATATTCGAAAACAAGGAATAAATGGAGAGGGAATTGGATATTACAATAAAGCTTTAGTGTTTGTTCCTGGGGCCATTTTAAAGGAAAGCATTTTTTGTGAAATCACCAAAGTTACAGATACATATGCAATTGGTAAGATTGCGAAACATATTAGAGTTTCTACAAAAAGAGTGCAACCACCATGCAAGTTTTATGATGAATGCGGTGGATGCCAAATGCAACACATTGAATATAAAGAACAGCTTAAAATCAAGCAGAATCTTCTCAAGCAATCATTACGAAAATACACGAAACTAGATGTTGAAAATATCAATATATTGAAGACTAAAGGTATGGAGTATCCATATAAATATCGTAATAAATCACAGATGCCATTTAAGAACACCAATTTTGGCTTAGCGTTAGGGTTCTTTAAACCTGAATCAAATGAGTTTGTTTATGTGGATGATTGTATCGTGCATCATGAATGGATAAATAAGATTAACAATACTGTATTGAGATTTTTAAGAAAGCATAACATAGAAGCATATGATAGTATCAATAAAGATGGAATACTATTTTATTTAGTAACTAGATACTTAGAAAAAACAAATAGTGCGTCCGTTACCTTTATTGTTAAAGAATACAATGATAAACTTAAGAATATTGCTAAAGATGTGATGAAAGAAATCGATGTTGTGAAGTCTGTATCTTATTCAATAAGTGATTCTAAAAGTAATTTAGTAATTTCTAGTCAAATAAATATAATTGAAGGAACGAAATGGATTGATGATAAATTTAAAGATCTAACCATCAAGATTTCACCTGACGCATTTCATCAGTTGAATTCAAAACAAATGGAGGTGCTTTATGATCTTATTTTGGAAACCACAAATATAGATAAGTATTCAACGGTATTTGATTTATATTCCGGAATAGGAATAACATCTATATTACTAGCAAAAATAGTAAAAAAAGTGTATGGAATTGATTCTTCAAAAGCGTCCACAAAAGATGCGATAGAAAACGCAAAGCTGAATAAAATTGATAATATTCAATTTGTAGCAGGATATGTAGAAGCGGAAATGCCTAAACTAGTTAAGAAGGGAATTAAACCTGATTTAGTGCTTTTAGATCCCCCAAGAAAAGGGTTAGCTAAACCGGTAGTTGATGCTTTATTAAAATCCGGACCAAAACAAATCATATACGTGTCATGCAATCCTTCAACATTAGCGAAGAATATTAATGAATTATCAGTTAAATATAATGTACATTCTATTCAGCCTATTGATATGTTTCCAAATACAGCGTCAGTAGAGAGTATTACTTTATTAAAAATAAAATAATTTTTTGAAAGGAAAATATTATGGAAAAACGAGATTTTAAATCAAGATTAAAAGATTTGGGAGTTGAAATTTATAATGCAGCTAAAAAAGAATACGAATCGGTATTATCTAGCGCTGAAAATCAATTTAGTAAAAACAAATTAAGAAAAAGATTTAATTTGGAAAATCCATACCGATTTGTATTACTAGATAGCAAATACAGAATTAAGTGTTTAGATTTCTTTTTTGCTAAACACGCTAAACGATATGACGAAGACGATATTTTAGTATTTTATGGCAGCAAATCGCAAAACAAATTTAAAGCAAAACAAAAAATTAAGGATTTAAGTGATAATACCGTTATGGAAGTCTTAGAAATGGTTGATGTTAAGATATCAGTAAATCTAGATGAAAGAGAAATAGAAGTGCCATGTACCGCTATTTATGGCAAGTTTTTATAATGAAAAACGAGTTTATTGAATTATATAAGAAACACATTAAAAGAGCAGGTTCTGAGGATCTACTTGAATATCTAATATCGGATAAAAGTGATTTTTTCATAGCTCCTGCATCTACTAGATTTCATTTATCTACGGAAAGCGGATTATTGGAGCACTCGTTAAATGTATATAAATGTCTTAAAACATATCTAGATCGACCTAGAGTAAAAGAATTATACAAGCTTAATGTAAACGATGAATCCGTCGCAATTGTTGCGTTATTGCATGATTTATGTAAAGTAAATGTATATAAGAAATCATATCGAAATAAAAAAGATGAATCAGGTAAATGGATTCAAGTACCTTCTTATGAGTTTCATGATGAATTGCCTTATGGTCATGGAGAAAAGTCGGTTTATATTATCTCTGGGTTTATGAAATTAACTCGAGAGGAAGCATTTGCAATTCGATATCATATGGGATTTGCAAGTACGGAAGATGTGAGAAATGTAGGAGAAGCATTCACTAGATTTCCATTAGCTTTTGCATTGTCTACCGCTGATATGGAGGCAACATACTTTTTAGAAAATTAAATAGAAAAATGGAAACTTCTGCAGAAGTTTCCTTTTAGAGAGAGATTCTATGAAGAAAATTTACAAGAATAGAAAAAATCAAAATACAAACCAGTATTAAATTACAGAAAGCATCAGGTAAAAAAATGGTAAAGAAATTTATAAGTTACTACAAAAATCATAAGAAAGTCTTCTATTTAGATATGTTCTCAGCTTTTATGATGTCTGCAATTGATTTGCTTTACCCGATTGCTACAAGAGCTATATTAAATGATTATATTCCAAATGAAAACATTCGGATGATTATGTATATTGGATTTGCATTATTTTTCATATATATTATTAGAAGCAGACTTTCATTTTATGTTACTTACAACGGACATATAATGGGTACATTTATTCAAAGAGATATGCGAAGAGATCTGTTTAAGAAGTATGAAGAATTAGATTATGAATTCTATGATGATTTTCAAACTGGAGTTTTGATGAGTTATATTACAAATCATTTGAGAGATATTTCAGAAATGGCTCATCATGTTCCAGAGGACTTGTTTATTTCAGGTATCATGTTTATAGGTTCATTTATATTTTTGTCTACTATCAATTTACTGCTAACAGTAATCATCTTTTCTTTCGTCGTAGTAATTGTTATTTTTTCTTGGTGGAGAAGAAAAAAATTACTTGAAACACAAAGAGGTGTTCGAAAAGTACATGGGGAATTAAATTCACAAATAGAAAATTCAATATCAGGTATTCGTTTAACAAAAGCCTATAATAATGAGGATTTTGAAATAGATAAGTTTCAAGATGTGAATGAATTGTATGCGAACTCATCCAAAGAAGCATACTTTCAAATGGGTATTTTTCACGTAGGAAATCAATTCTTCTTGCAGATGCTAAGTTTGCTTCTGTTGATTATAGGTGGGATATTCGTTTATTATAAACAAATTGACTATGTTGATTTATTTACCTACTATATATACATCACATTTTTAACTAGGCCAATAAATAGATTGATTGCAATGATGCAACAAATTCAACAAGGAACAGCTGGCTTTGAAAAATTCTACCAAATTATGCAGATTGAGCCAAAAATACATTCTAAAGAAGGCGCAATACATCTTGAAAATCCGAAAGGTGAAATATCTTTTGAACATGTTGATTTCGCATACAATAATGGAGAACTTCAGGTGTTAGAAAATTTTAGTATTCATATAAATCCTGGAGAAAAAATTGGATTGATTGGCGAAACTGGAGTTGGTAAATCTACAATATCTAAATTAATTCCTAGATTTTACGATATCAATAGCGGATCAATTAAGATTGATGGAGTTGATATAAGAGACTACGATATTTATTCTTTAAGAAGATCGATTGGACATGTACAGCAAGATGTATTTATTTTCTATGGTACCATTCAGGATAATATTCTATATGGTAATCCTGAAGCAACTGATGAGGAAATAGTTGAAGCGGCTAAAAATGCTAATATCCATGAATTCATTTTAAGTCTCCCAGAAGGGTACATGACCTATACTGGAGAGAAGGGTGTTAAACTTTCTGGTGGTCAAAAACAAAGAATAGCAATAGCGAGGTTGTTTTTAAAGAAACCTAAGATTGTTGTTTTAGACGAAGCAACAAGTGCTTTAGATAATGTTACTGAACGAATGATTCAGGCTGCGTTCGATGAATTAGTAAAAGGAAAAACTTCAATCGTAATAGCACACCGGTTATCTACAATTATGAATGCTGATAGAATAATCGTACTTGGAAAAGGTGGAATTATCGAAATGGGTAATCATCAAGAATTAGTTGATTTAAAAGGGGTATACTTTAATTTATTAAATGAGTAGGAGGATTCAATGCCATACTATTATTGGATAGCAATTATTGTTTCTATTATATTTGTTGCATGCGTTCTAGCGGGGTTAAGTGTTGCTTTAGGTATAGTAAAACCAAAGAGAAGATCGCTGCTAGAAACTAGCATATTAGAAGAAGAATACAGCAATGGAATAATGGATTTCTATAAAAAAAGCAAAACGAATGAGTACAAAGTCAAATCAATATTTGAATACGATTTAGAAGTGTATTACTTAAAAAATAAAATGAATTCAAATCATTATATTATTATGTCCCACGGGCACACTTACACACATCATGGATGCTTAAAATATGCAAGGATGATGATGAGCTATGGATTCAATATTATCATGTACGATCAACCATATCATGGTAATTCTGGAGGGAGTTTTACTTCTCTAGGACATAGAGAAAAAGATGATTTATATCGAATCATCACGGACACAATTAGACGTTTTGGTAATGATATTGTAATTGGTACATACGGTGAATCTATGGGGGCGGTAACAGTACTTTTAGAAGCTGCTTTTGATGATAGGGTTCGGTATATATTTAGTGATTGTGGTTTTTCAAATTTGAGTGATTTAATGGAAGAATTACTTAAAAATAATTACAAAATACCAAAATATCCATTTATGTGTATTTCTAACTTAATATTTAAACTTATTACAGGAGTAAAATATAATGGAATTTCCCCTATTAAAGCGCTTAAACAGATAAGTGTTCCTATATTTTTTGCGCATGGAGAGGCAGATAATTTCATTTCAGCGGACCATACAAAAAAAATGTATGAAGTATATACGGGACCTAAAAAAATATTCATTGGAGGAAACGAATCCTTACACGCCTCTTCCTACTATAAAGATACAGAAAACTACGAATTATCTGTAAAAGAATTTTTAAAAGAATTTCATATCTTAAAAATGAACTAAGTAAAAAATATTATATATATATTTAAGAAATATGTAAATATATAATACTGAATGGGGTTGAAAATCAAAAAATGAAAATGTGCACATTTGATAGTATTATAGGTCCTATCAGTCTCTTTGAAGAGCATAACTGCATTACTCAGATTTTACTAAAGTCTAGGTCAGTTTACAAAGATGAACTAAATCAAGTTATGAGGCTTGCAAAATGTCAAATTGAAGCTTATTTAGAAGGTGATTCTAAAATATTTGATTTTCCATATTTTGTAGATGCAACCGAGTTCGAGAGGTCAGTTTTAAAAGCAATGAGTACCATTCCTTATGGGAAAACAGAATCTTATAAAGGTCTTGCCGAACTTTCTGGTAATGATCGTGCTTATCGAGCAGTTGGGTCAGTTTGTAGAAAGAATAAGTTGCCAATATTGTTCCCTTGTCATAGGGTGATAAAAAGTGATGGAGCAATTGGTGAATACTCTGGAGGAATTGCAATCAAGAAACAACTGTTGAATATAGAAAAAAATTACACAATTGATTGACTTTATAAATTATAAAGGCTATAATGTTAACGCAAGCTAACATCGTAGCTTTAATTTTTTATTTATCATGTTAGACATGGTTAACAATCGGGGGTTTTATACTATGACATTAAAAGAAATTATGCCTGGGCAATCTTGTATAGTAACACAATTATTTACAAATAATTTACGCAAGAGAATTATTGATATGGGATTGATTACAGGAACTAAAATTTATGTGAAAAAGACTGCGCCCTTAGGAGATCCAATGGAGATTGTGGTGAGAGGTTACGCTTTAACTTTGCGAAAAGCTGAAGCCCGCACAATAATGGTTGAAAGAATAGAGGAATAGTATGCTTAATATAGCATTGATTGGGAACCCCAATTCTGGTAAAACAACATTATATAATGAGTTAACCGGTAGTAATCAATCGGTAGGTAATTGGCCTGGGGTTACTGTTGAAAAAAAATCCGGAAAATTGAAATCTAAAAATGTTGAAGCTAACATAATAGATTTACCGGGAATTTATTCTTTGTCAACAATTTCTTTAGAAGAAGAGGTTGCTGCAAAATATATTTACAATAAAGAAATGGATTTAATAATCAATATCGTAGATGCCTCTAATCTTGAGAGGAATCTTTTTTTAAGTTTACAATTATTGGAATCGAATGTTCCAATGATTATTGCTTTGAATGCTATGGATATAGTAGAACGTAAACAAGAAACTATTGACATCGCTGAATTGTCTAAATTAATTGATGTTCCCATTATACCGATTTCTGCAAGTAAAAAAATAGGCATGGATCATTTGATTGAGAAAATTGAACAATTCGATTATAAAAAAGAGCGAATGGTTATTAAATATAATAAAGAAATAGAATTTACAATTGAGAAGTTTAATAAATATCTAAAAGACAGATATGTATCAATCCGATTTCTAGAAGATGGATTGAAGGCTATTGATAATGTATCATTGTCCAGAGCTGACACTGCAAAATTGTTAGAGGAATTTCATAATGAGAGCTCAAAATACAATTTGGACTTTGACATGGTATTACCAAATGCAAGATATCAGAAAATAATTGACCTTGTTAACAAAACACATAAGAAAAGTGATTTACAGAAAGAATCCAACACAGATAAGATAGATAAAATATTGACACATAGAATATTTGGATTACCAATATTTGGATTTATTATGTTTTCTGTTTTCTTTTTGGCTTTTGGGCCAATAGGGACACTGATTACGAATCAATTTGTTTGGCTTATCAATCAATTTTTCACTTGGATTATAAACGGGGTAGCTTCACTTGGCATGGCTGACTATATTGCATCATTAATAACCAATGGAATATTTGGTGGATTAGCAGCTGTTGTAGGATTCTTACCACAATTAGCTATACTGTTTTTTGCATTAGCTGTTTTAGAAGACTCTGGCTATATGGCAAGAGCAGCATTTATAATGGATAGAGCCTTAAGAAGATTTGGATTGTCTGGAAAATCATTTATACCTATGTTAATAGGTTTCGGATGTTCGGTGCCTGCTATGGCAAGCACAAGGACACTAGATAATGATGAAGATCGTAAAATCACGACGATGATAATACCTTTTGTTTCTTGTGGAGCAAAAGCACCTATTTATGGAGTCTTTGCTGGAGCGTTATTTGGTGGAGGATCATTCTTAGTTGTCTTCTCAATGTATGTTCTGGGATTATTGGTTGCTATTTTCTCAGCTATTTTATTTAAAAAGACAATGTTTAGAAGTGCAAAAGCAAATTATATAATGGAATTACCTGAATACCGAACACCAACGTTAAGAAACACACTCATGCATACTTGGGAAAAAAGTAAAGAATTTTTGGTGAAAGCAGGTACGATTCTTCTTGCAGCATTTATCGTAATCTGGTTCTTTAGTTATTTTGGGGTGGTTGATGGTACTTTTAGACTTCTAACTGACAATGAAATAGGAAGTAGTTTGTTAGGATCAATCGGTAGATTTGTTTTGCCAATATTTAAACCAATAGGATTTACAGATTGGCAAGCTGTTGTTGCTATATTAACTGGAATTGTTGCCAAAGAATCCGTGGTAGGGACATTGGGTATACTGTATGGGGTCAATGGAGATGTTATTCAAAACGGTTCATTACTCTATAACTCAATTCAAAGTAATTTTACAAGTGCACAAGCATATGCATTTATGACGTTTGCTTTATTAAGTACTCCATGTATCGCAGCTGTAACAGCAATGAAAAGGGAATTGAAGTCTTGGAAGTGGTTTATATTTATTCTTGTATATGAACTTGTTGTAGCGTATTTACTAGCATTTGGAATATATCAACTGGCAAGCGCGCCTTTGGGAAGCACTTTGACATATCTTATTACTGCCGTTATAATTATATTTGTAAGTATAATGACGTATAAATTTTTTAAGCAAAAAGGAAGAATGTGTGGAAGTTGCGATTCATGCAAAAAAACTTCTGCGTGTGATTTGACAAAATTCATCAAATATAAGGAGGAAATTTCTGATGATGACAAAGGAAACAAAAAAGGAGAATAAAAAGTATTCTGAATCCCTAGAAAATTATTTAGAAACCATCTGTTTATTTGGTGGAGAAAATGTGAAATCAATTGATTTAGCAAAACACTTAAACGTATCAAGAGCAAGTGTGAATAAAGCAATTAATACTTTGATTGAAGAGGGATTAGTTGAAAAGGAACTATATGGAGATATTTCATTAACAGCATCAGGTAAAGAGATTTCAAGCAAAGTTCTTTGGAAACATAAATTGTTGAGAAAGTTTTTGATAGAAATACTTGATGTTACTCCTTCAACTGCTAATTCAGAAGCTTGTGGAATTGAACATTCTATATCGGATGATACTGCAAAAAAGCTTGAATTATTGATGATAAAAATTAAAACGGAAGATTAGTCTTCCGTTTTTATTATAAAAAATCTTCCGATATTTACATCCTATCTAATAAATGGTAAGATTATATTATCATTTATTTTTACAAGGAGGATAGTATGCAATATAGAACAATGCCAAATTCCGATGAAAAACTTTCTGTTCTCGGTTATGGGTGTATGAGATTACCTACTAAGGCGGGTGGACCACATTCTAGCATTATTAACAAAGATTTAGCAAAAACTCAAATTCGACTAGCTATCGACAACGGAGTAAACTATATTGACACTGCTTATCCATACCATATGGGGGCTTCAGAATCATTTTTGGGAGAAGTTGTACTGAAAGATGGATACAGAGAAAAAGTGAAAGTAGCTAGCAAATTACCATGTTTTTTCGTTAAGAAAAAAGAACAAATTGAAGAGTATTTTGAAAAACAACTTAAAAAACTTCAAGTGGAATATATAGACTATTATTTAATGCACGCATTAAATTATGAGACTTGGAGAAGAATGGTTGATTTTGGTATTATAGAATTTATGGATAAGATTAAGAAGGAAGGGAAAGTAAAACATTTGGGGTTCTCTTTTCATGCAGAATTAGAAGATTTTATTAAAATTGTGGATGAATATGATTGGGAATTTGCTCAAGTTCAATACAATATCATAGATCAAAATTATCAAGCGGGTATTGAGGGGATTGAGTATGCTTACAAAAAAGGAATGGGTATTATTGTTATGGAACCATTACGGGGTGGAGCACTGACATCTAAAGCACCTAAGAGAGTTGTAGATTTATATAATAAGCAAGAGGTTAAACGCACACCTGCAGAATGGGCTTTAAGATGGATATGGAATAATCCTATGGTTACATTGCTTCTATCTGGTATGAATAATGAGGAACATATTCTAGAAAACATTAGGGTCGCTTCTGAAACATTACCGAATAGTTTAACAAAAGTGGATTTAAGGATAATAGATGAGGTGAAAACCATTTATGATTCTTTATTGCAAGTGAATTGTACAGGGTGTGGATATTGTATGCCTTGTCCTGCGGAAATAAACATTCCTTCTGCGTTTAAAAACTTGAATGATTATCATATGTTTTCCAAAACATCTGCTTGGTTGAATCATGTTCAACATGCTGGTATTCGAACAAAAGATGGAAAATCGCACTTTACATCCGTATGTATTGATTGTGGTGCTTGTGAAACTAAATGTCCTCAAAATATTCAAATTCGACAAGAGTTTAAGCATGTTCGAAAGCACTTGGAGGGTCCATTATCAAGAGTCGTAGCTTGGGGTGGTAGGAAGTTTTATACAAGAAAAAAGAAGAAGAAAAGCAAAGTTGAATAAAAAAAGCAAAGCACCTACATTTACCGTAGGTGCTTTATCTGTTTTGTAGTTTCTCCATTTACATTTTCTTGTTTTTAGTGTAAACTTATCATCAGTGAAGCACTGTATAGGAGGAGTTATGAAACGTACAAATATAAAATTAAGAAACTTAGTGATATATCAGATTTATGTTCGCAATTTTTCAAAAGCAGGTAATTTTAAAGCTGTAAAAGAAGAATTAGATCGTATAAAAGAATTAGGAGCGGATGTAATCTATCTCTTACCAATTCATACCATTGGTGTTTTGGGAAAAAAAGGGTCTCTAGGGTGCCCATACTCAATAAGGGATTATCGTTCTATCTGTGAAGAGTTAGGAACATTAAGTGATTTTAAAGAGTTGATTGGGGAAATACACAAAAGAAAGATGAAAATTATGATGGATGTTGTGTTTAATCACACTTCAAAGGATTCTGTTTTGTTACAGGAACATCCGGAGTATTTTTTAAAAAATGAATCTGGGGAGTTTGTAAGTAAAGTGGCCGATTGGTCTGATGTTACTGATTTTGATTTTACTGCAGACAAAGGACTATGGGAGGAATTATCGGATATCTTGGTTGAATATTCTAAAATGGGTATTGATGCATATCGATGTGACGTAGCATCATTTGTACCAATTGATTTTTGGAAATTAGCTAGAAAAAAAGTAGCTAGAGTAAATAGAAATACATTCTGGTTGAGTGAATCAGTACACGGTGGCTTCACGAAGTATATTAGAGATTTAGGGTACTATTGTGCTAGCGAGTCAGAAGTTTATGATGTGTTTGATATAGCATATGACTATGATATTGAAACGTATTATCAAGATTATTTAAAAGGAGTAGGACCATTTAGAGATTATTTAGAAGGCGTAAAGAGACAAGAAGAAATTTATCCTGCAAATTATGTCAAAATGAAAAATTTAGAGAATCATGATTGTACTAGAATTGCAACATATGTAGATAATGATTTGGATAAAATAAAAAACTGGACAGCCTTGAATTATTTTCAAAAAGGTGCAGTAATGTTGTATGCTGGAGAAGAATATTGTTCAGATATATTACCAAGTTTGTTTGAAAGAGAATTATTTAATAAGAATTTTGATATATCAGACTTTATAAAACAACTAAGTAAAATGAAAAAGAATTCTATATTTTCCAAAGGCATATTTACCGTAAATATTCCTAGTGTTGATGGGTTGGCATATAATGTAGTAGAAAACAGTAAGTACAAATATGTAGGTATCTTCAATGTAGGCCAAGTGGAAGGCGAAATAGAAGTCGACATACCAAAGGGAAAATATCGTAATTGTTTATCAGGAAAATTAGTTTCTGTAAACGAAAACAAAATTAAACTAATGAAAGATCCTATTATCATTAAACTAAAAAAAGAATAAACGTTATTATTAGTAATACAACTAAATATAAGTTATAATAGAGTAAGTAATTAAGGAGGAACAATATGTTTTTATTAGCAATTATTGGAATCTTAGTGATCGCTTACTTTATTTTATATTTTGTGAAGTTAAGCGCGGAAGAGAGTCAAAAGAGAAGTCGTGATATCAGTGTTACATATTACAAAATTAATGAAGAGGCAAACTTAGAAGGTTTAACAGATAAGCAAGAGTTTGTTGTACAATATATTCAAAGTTTTGGACCATCAGAAGAAATAAACATTTTATATGGAACCAAAGTGAATAAAAGCGTACTTAGCGCGTTAATATCAAAAGGAATTTTAAAAATTGATAAAGAGATTGTTAAAAAGCCAACAAAAATAGTTTTTTATATTGGGAGCGTTGTGCTTTTAGCAGGATCAATGGTGTTAGCGAATTACTATCTATTAATCAAAATCAACTTAAGATATTTTGGAATATTTACATATTTAGCACTATTCGGTTTGTTAGTTTTTAACATTTATAGCAAATACAAAAACCAAAATCAAATGATGAAAATGAAGGTTAATTCTATAACATTAATTGGATTAGTATTGTTCTTTTTTGTCTTCATATTTTTGGGAGGAAGACCAATATTTTTTGCGGAAGAGTATTCAAATTTAATAGAAGTTAGTGAATCTGATTTTATTGATGATATCCAAACAGTAGATATCGAGAAACTACCATTAGTGGATAAGGCATATGGGTATAAGTTGGGCGCATTAAAATTAGGTGAGTATCCAGGAATTGGATCTGAATTTGAAGCGGGAGAATATTCGGATATTATTTATCAAGGGAAACAATATCTAGTAGCGCCTCTTGAATATCGCGGATTTTTTAAATGGTTGAGTAACCGCGAAGTTGGAACACCTGGTTATATATTAATTAACAAGGTGACAGCGGAGACGAAATTTATTAATCTTAGAGAAACTACTGGGAAAGGATTAATATATACACCATCTGCATATTTTAATCAAGATTTAGTAAGATATGCTTATTATAATGGATTAAATAGATATCAATTGGAAAATCAATTTTTTGAAATTGATGACGATGGAAATCCGTATTATGTACTTCAATATTCTTTGCCAACAATTTTTGTGAATGGCGGAGCCAAAATAAATCGAATTGCAGTTGTTAATGCATTAACAGGTGAAGTAAATATCTATTTACCTGGTGAAGAACCGGTATGGGTAGAATCCGTTTTTCCGAATTCTATTATTTTTGATCAATTAGATTATTGGGGATCACTACAAGATGGATGGATAAATTCTGTTTTTGCTCAAAAAGGAGTATTGCAGACTTCAAATGGGACTAGAGTTATTATGAACGAAGGAGAATTGTTTTATTTTACGGGATTAACAAGTGCGGGAAATGATGAATCTACTATTGGATTCGTTTACGCTGGTATGAAGACGAAGGAAACTAGATTGTTTAGATTTCCTGGAGCTACAGAAGAAGCGGCGATGAATAAAGTCTTAACATTGTTACCACAAAACAATATTTCTACATCGTTCCCTATTCCGATTAATGTAGACGGAGCACCTACCTACTTTATTCTTATAAAGGGAGAAGATGGTAGAATTTTAAGATACGTCTTTATATCTGTTCAGGATTTAGAATTATTAAGTATGGCAGAAGACCAAGATTTAGCTTACAGTAATTATTTAGAAAAGCTTGACGAAGACAGTGGGTATTCATCCGCAACAGAGGTGATTGGTATAATTACCGACATTACATCATATGTTAGCGGGGGAAATACAATCTATTGGATACAACTGGGCGGCGATGAACGATATAAGATTAATGTAAGTCAGTTTACAGATGAAGAATTGGGATACTTTATCGGTTTAGATATTGGAGATTCCATTACGATGAGTGTATTAAACTATACGATTATCAGCATTACCATAGAGTAAAAAAAAGGCAGAGAAATCTGCCTTTTGTTTGATAATTTTACAATATAAGTGTGATATAATATATGTCAAGGATGTGGATTAATTGGAAAAATTTGTAAATGTGATAGGCGCAGGGCTAGCGGGATCAGAAGCAGCTTATCAGTTAGCTAAACGCGGGATTAAAGTTCATTTATATGAAATGAAGAAAATAAAAAAAACACCAGCACAAATAAGCGATTTGTTTGCGGAACTGGTTTGTTCAAATTCGCTTAGATCGAATGATGTAATGAATGCAGCTGGGTTAATGAAAGCAGAACTACGTAAATTGGATTCTTTAGTCGTAAGAGCCGCAGACCAATTTCAAGTCCCTGCCGGGAGTGCTTTGGCTGTAGATAGAGATTCTTTTTCAAAATATATCACGGAAGAATTAGAACATAATCCATTGATAGAAATTTTCAATGAGGAAGTTACAAACATAAATCCGGAAGAACATACGATCATCGCAACTGGTCCATTAACAAGTGAATCGTTGATGGAAGATATCAAACGTATGATTGGGGAAGACACGTTATACTTCTTTGATGCAATAGCTCCAATTGTGGAATTCGATTCTATAGACATGAATAAAGCTTATTTTAAAAGCAGATATGATAAAGGCTCCGCAGATTATATCAATTGTCCTATGACAAAAGAAGAATATGATCACTGGTATAATGAATTAGTCAACGCGAAAACGGTAGAATTGAAAGAATTTGAATTAAAAATATTTGAAGGGTGTATGCCATTTGAAGAAATAGCAAGAAGAGGATATCAAACACTGCTATTTGGACCTATGAAACCAGTAGGGTTGGGAAAACCAGATGAAAAAAGACCTTTTGCTGTTGTACAATTAAGACAGGATAATTTAAGAAAGAGTCTCTTTAATATTGTTGGGTTTCAAACCCATTTAACATTTCCGGAACAAAAACGAATTATTCGTTTGATTCCCGGATTAGAGCATGCGAACATTGTTCGTTATGGGGTTATGCATAGAAATTCCTTTATTAATTCTCCGAAAATTATAAATCAATACTATCAAATTAAGCAAAATCCTAAATTGTTTATTGCAGGACAATTTAGTGGAGTAGAAGGATATGTGGAATCCATCGGTTCTGGACTAATTGCGGGAATCAATATGTCGCGAATTATACGCGGGATGGATTTATTTGAATTTTCTAATTATACTGCACTTGGGTCACAGAGTTATTATCTGGCCTCTGCAGAAGATAAATATTTTCAACCAATGAATACAAATTTTGGTATTTTTCCTGATTTAGAAGCGAAGCATCACAAAAAAGAACGAAAAGCATTATATGCGAAAAGAAGTTTAGAAGCTATTGATGAAATGATTGGAAGTGGTGTACTTGACTGATATGGAAATAGTCTTTATGTATAAAGATTATTTAGAATACCAAAAGCAGTATTCTAAGAATACGATTGTTTCATATTCAAATGATATAGATAATCTGATGAATTTCCTGAAACAAGAGGATTTAGGAACGCTATCGAGCGTATCTAATCGAATTGCTAAATTTTATGTAACACATTTATACAATCACTATACTCCGAAATCTATTCTAAGAAAAATATCAGCGGTTAGAAGTTTGTATGATTTTCTGATGGAGGAAGAATTCTTAAATGAAAATCCATTTGAATTTGTGGTGTTACCGAAAATCAGTAGAAAATTACCAAAATTTATCTACCCAAAAGAAATGAGTGATTTCTTAGATCACATTGATATATCATCGCCTTTAGGAAAACGAAATAGAGCTATATTTGAATTGTTATACGGTTGTGGATTAAGAGCTCAAGAATTGGTCAACATTAAATTGAATGAAATAGATTATTTTAATAAAACGGTTCTTGTTCATGGAAAGGGATCGAAAGATAGAATGGTTCCCGTGCATGATACTGCAATCGATACAATAAAAAACTATATACTTGAAGGACGTCCAAAATTAGCATCTAGAACAGAAGAAAGTAGCGATTACGTATTCTTGAATTACCGAGGTGGAATTATTTCAACCCGTGGAGTAAATCTGATTTTGGATAAAGAATTAGAACGTCAAGCATCTACGTTAAAAATCTCTCCTCATTCTTTCCGGCATTCTTTTGCAACTCACTTGATAAATAATGGAGTGGACCTAAGAGTGGTACAAGAGCTTTTAGGACACGTCTCGCTTTCAACAACACAAATATATACAAAAGTATCAAAGGAAAAACTGAAATCAGAGTACTTAAACACCCACCCTAGAGCTAGAAGGAAGAAATAAATGAATATAACTGACATAAAAACAAATGAAGTATATGTTAGAAAAATTCAAGAATCTGAATTGGATATCCTATAAGAATATTTTAAGAAGGAGTGGAATATGGGTAAAATAGATTTTAAGAAAATAATGAAATATGATGGATATATGAGAATGCTTTTGATTAACGGAATTATATTTTCTGGTATTGGTATCTATCTTGTTGTAAGCAAAGTGGAAGTTGGGATTGTCAGCTATATATTTTATGCTGTTGCATTGATATCTTTTGTAGGATTGATATTAAGATATATATATTTATCTAATTTTAAAGTGAAGTTAATATCGGCTCAAGCTACAATTTTAAGAATTTTCTATAATCGAGGGGTAAAGATTATGACCTGCACTTATATTATTGATGGAGTAACATATAAAAAACGGTATTCTGTCAACTATACTCCTACTACAAGAAATTATAAAAAAGAGGATGTTGTGGATATTTTAGCTAAAGAATCCAACCCAAAACAATCACTTATTAAGGATTTATATTTTGAGTAAGAAACGGTACTATTTTCTATGAGAAATTTAAATACAGAATTAGAAAAATTAATAGCATTTGCTAAGAAAGATAACAATATTCGCGCTTTGGTTTTACAAGGCTCTTTTGTCAATGATAATTCCCATTTAGATGACTTCAGTGATTTGGATCCTTTGTTCTATGTGAATGATGTAACAAAGTTTACCGAAGATGATTCATGGAAGACTCATTTTGGGAGACCAATATCATTTTTTAATGATGAAGCTTTATATCATGATGGGCATAAGTGGTATACTAGATTAACATTATTTGAAGACAGCTTCAAAATAGATTTTGGCTTTCAATCTATTGAAGTTGCTAAGTATGCAAATGAAATGAATTTGTATAAGATATACCTAGATAAAGACAATATTGTACCCGTTCCGGATGTTGCTGATGAAAGCAAGTTTTATGTTAAAAAACCAACAGAAGCAGAGTTTCTAGACCGAATGAATGCATTTTTCTTTGATACATCTTATGTGGTGAAATCGCTAGTAAGAGACGAAATATTTTTTGAAAAATATATGGAATCAGTATTACAAATGAAATTAAGAAAACTTCTGGATTGGTATATAGGAATTCAACATAATTTCAAAGTCAATACTGGGTTGTACGGTAGATACTTTAAGCGATATTTAACAGAAAAAGAATGGAAAATGTTGTTAAAGACATATCCGAATAGTGACAAAGTTTCGTGTATAAATGCATTACTTGCAAGTTACGACTTAGTTCGATATCTGGGAATCTATATTTCAGATAAACTAGGGTTTGTATATCCTTCAAAGCATGACAAAGAAATGTTACAATATTGTACTAAGGCTATTAATAAATATTTAGCAAATCCAGAAAGTTAGAAACTTTAATAGAGTATTATATAAATGACTTTAAAGGAAGTGATGTGCTATGGAAGTCTTCACAGAAGAAGTTATAAAAATTATCCAAAACATTCCAAAAGGAAACGTAATGACATATGGTCAGATAGCTTCATATGCTGGCAATCCCTGGGGCGCTAGGCAGGTTTCAAGGATTTTACATACTATGAGCCAGAAATATGATTTGCCATGGCATAGAGTTCTTAATTCCAAAGGCGAAATTAGTTTATTAGGTCATGGTGCGTTGGTTCAAGCTGAGAAGCTAACTGACGAAGGAATAAACGTATGTAATAATAAAATAGATCTTCACTTATATTTACATAAAAAAGAGTAAATAGTACTTGCGATTTTTTGAATTCTCATGATTTTTTAGTGAGTATACATAATTTTGATTTATAATATAGTAAAATAATAATAGCGGAGGTAAATAAATGGAAAAGAAATTTATGAAACTTAGTAACAATGAAACGTTAGCATACTTGGATATTGGATTGGGTAAAGAAACAATTGTTTTGATACACGGAAATATGAGCAGTCGTATTCACTACAAACCACTTATCGAGAGATTAAAAGATTCTTATCGATTAATCGTCCCTGATATGAGAGGGTTTGGAGATTCTACTTACAATCAAGAATTTGATGATTTAGCAGATTTAAGTGAAGATTTAATTCTTTTATTAGATGAACTTAATGTTAAAGAATACATCGTTGCTGGTTGGAGTACTGGTGGGGCAGTGGCCTTAAAGATGGCTGTCAAGAGACCAAAACAAGTAAAAAAGATGATATTGATTGAATCTTGTTCTTACCGTGGTTATCCAGTATTTAAAAAAGACTCAGTGGGACAAGCAGTTCTTGGTTCGTTTTATTCTACAAAAGCAGAGTTAGCAATGGATCCAGTTCAAGTAAAACCAATGGTGGATGTTTTAGAAGCAAATAGCACACCAATAATGAAAGCTGTTTGGGACCAAGCAATATATTCTGTAAATAAACCGGCTAAAGAGGATGATGACTTATATCTATCTGAAACAATGAAAGAAAGATGTTTAATTGATATAGATTGGTCTTTAACAAGATTTAATATGTCAGATACATCTAACGGTGTGTCTGAGGGCGATGGATCAATCAAAGAAGTAGTCTGTCCGGTTTTATCATTTTGGAGCGATACAGACTATGTTGTATTAGAATACATGGTTGATGAGACTGTGAAGGCTTTAAAAAATGCACAAAAAATCAGATTAGAGAAATCAGGACACAGTCCATTAGTGGATTGTCCCGATGTTTTAATAAAACATATTCTAGAATTTATTAAATAGAACAAAAACAAGGTTTCGGCCTTGTTTTTTTGTTCTTTATGCTACAATATTAATGGAAAATATATATAGGAAAAGGTCTAATATGAAAATTAAAATCATATCTGTAGGTAAAATTAAAGAAACATATTTAGTGGATGGAATCAACGAATATTTGAAGAGATTATCTAAGTACTGCAATATCGAGATTGTTGAAGTGAAAGATGAACAAGCTCCAGAATCACTTTCTGAGAAAGATAAATTAAAGATTAAAAAAGTGGAAGGACAACGAATTTTAGATAAGATTAGCGATGAGTATATTATATCTTTAGCTATAGAAGGAAAACAAATATCTTCTGAACTGTTAGCAAGCAAATTTAATGAAATTACTAACTATCACTCTTCCAATATTGTATTTATTATAGGAGGATCTTTAGGTTTGTCAAAAGATGTGCTAGGTAGGTCCAATATGAAATTGTCCTTTTCTAAAATGACATTTCCACATCAATTAATGAGATTGATTCTTTTAGAACAAATATATAGGTCATTTAGAATTAACAACAATGAGCCGTATCACAAATGACCTAAAAGAATGCATAATATTGCGTATAACAAGCATTATCTTAATTGATAGTGTTTTTTTATTGATTAATGTACAAAATAGCACAGTAAATATATGCAAATGAAAAATTAGTCATGGACTTGTACATTATTTACTATTGACATATTTACAGCAAAAAAAAAGTGGAGTATAATAAACTATAGGTTTAAATGCCAAGTGTGCATGAAACGATTGAAAACCTGTTGTTCTTGAATTTGGAGGTATTTCAAAAGAAATAATTAAGATTGAAGAAAGCCAACCTCCTTCATAAACTTAAGATTTAATATCGATAAATATACCGTGTATTTAAAACAAAATTTCAGGAGGCATATATGTGCTTAAATAGTGTTCTTTTCGCTTATCAAAAATTTTACTCTGCAATAAAAAATATAACTGATGTAAATAACAACACCTCATTTCTTAATATGATATCTCATTTTGATTCATTTTTTAGCGAAATGAGGTCAATAACATTTGCTATACAAAAAAATATTGGACCTGAGAAACTACATATTTATAAAGAACTAAGAGATAAATATTTAATTGGAGATGAAGATTTTTCATGGCTTGTTGATATGAGAGATAGAACCATACACGAAGGGCCATTACAAATAGAAAAAGAGATTGAATTAACAATCTATGATGGAGTGGATTTATCAAAAGTTCAAAAATCTTTCTATATTAAACTTTTTGATGATATAGATATAGATGAAGTTGTTAATAAATATTTGATTAGCTTAAACGCCAAGATTGAAATATATTTTACTCAAGAAATAGTGTTCCATATAATAAGAGAAAAAGGTAATCTTTTAATGAAGATATATGACTTAATATATAAAATGAATGTTTTCTTATTTGACAT
>Ga0075122_10000620_pt1 | contig 27283 bp, 21 predicted proteins | sample AntAceMetag02UKB_FD_69790 | JGI IMG/M metagenome (GOLD analysis project Ga0075122, IMG submission 69790) | Saline lake microbial communities from Ace Lake, Antarctica - Antarctic Ace Lake Metagenome 02UKB | ecosystem: Environmental > Aquatic > Non-marine Saline and Alkaline > Saline | place...
CTAGCATAGGAATCATTGGTGTGTTTGCATTATTAGGCACTACTTTAATCCTATTTAGAAGACAATATTAATACAAAAACAAAGAATTAAACTAGCTTATTTCGATAAGCTAGTTTTTTTTTGTCTTGTATGCACTGAAAATTTTTTTTTAAATCTGAAAGTTCAGAAAAGATATCGACAATTTCTACTATTATATATATTAAGAGTGTATAATATATAATATAAAAATATCAAAATTTAGTTTAAAGAAAAAGAATATAGGAGATGTAGATATGAAAAAAATCTTAGTATTATTTACAGTGTTTATTTTTGCTTCAACATTAGTTGCTTGTGGCGAAACTGGAACGCAAATTCAAACAACAGCAGCGACAACAGCTGGGACAAATCCTACAACAGTATTAACCTGTGGTGAGGGATATACTCTTGTTGGATCGAATTGTATCTTAAACGTGGTTGAAGATAACGACCCTGTGTTTAGTGGAACTGATAATGTGGAAATCACAGTAGGAGATTCTTTCGATTCATTAAGTGGAGTATCTGCTTCAGACATTGAAGATGGAGATTTGACATCAACGATTGTTGTCAATGGTTCTGTGAACGCAAATGCAGTTGGCGTCAACACCATTGTTTATATTGTAGAAGACAGTTCTGGTAATGAAACTAGAGTAACTAGAACAGTTACAGTAGTTGGTCAAGAAGGTTGCCCGATTCATTATGTCTTAGAAGAAGGTGTTTGTGTTCAGGTGCCAGCAGAAGACATCGTTATTATGCATGGAGCTGTTTATGAAATTGATCCGTTCCATGAAAGTTACACGGGTACCGATCAATTAGCACGCCAAGAATTACAAACGTCGATTGAAGGGTTATACAACGTAAACATCATATACAGAAATTATCCAGCTAGTGCAGCTTGGGGGCCAGACAGAGTGCAATCAATCATTCAAGCAAGTGTAGCAGGAGAACCATTGAGTGATGTATATTGGGTTGTTAGTGACTGGATTCAAGAGCTGGTCAATGGTAATGCCCTCGGGGATGTATCACCTTACATGAATACAATTGGAGGAAATATTGATGATTCTTACTTAGATATCGGAGAATTCAAAGGCGGTGTTTATGGTTTTGAATCATTCAAACCTACAATGGGTGGTGGATTATTCTATAATGCTGATTTAGTGGATAGTTTAGGGGTTGCAAATCCATCAGACTTGTTCTTAGCTGGACAATGGAATTGGACTACGTTTGAAGCATGGGCAACACAAGTTCAAACTGCTTTAGATGGTCAAGCAGAAGAAATGTATGCCTTAGGTGGTATGCTAAGTTATTATGCAAAGTTTATGGTCTCATTAAATGGAGGAAGCTTAATTAATAAGCAAACTGGACGTGTATCCTTTGCTCAAGCACCTGCGTTGGAAACTTATGATTTCTTAACTACACTTTGGAGTAAAGGCTTATTTGAATTAAATGGTCAGTATGATGCAGGAAGTCCTTTATGGATGGGTGGAAAAGTCGCAATGCATCCTGGAGATTTATGGTTTGTATCAGCCGATAACCGATGGGGTACAATCCCATTTGAGTTGGGATATGTTCCATATCCAGTAGCAGATGATTTTGCGGGAGAATACACTAGTCCAATCAGCGGAATAGCATTGATGACTATTGCAAGTGGAATGTCTCCAGAACGTGAAGAATTGGTGTTCCGTGTATGGAATGCATTACAATTATGGAAAACCGATGAACAAACAGACGCGGATTTCGAATTAACATTATTAACCAAATTTGATCAACAAAACTATGTTGACGCATATTTAGCAATATACGATAAAGTTTATCTTGATATCCTAAATGCCATTGGAATTAGCGCTTACAGCGAAAATGGTTGGGTTAGAAACATAAACGGTGCGATTAAGGATGGTTCATCACGTACTGTGGTGGATGCTATCAGACCGGTTTATGAAACAGCACTAGATGATTATTTAGATTAAACGAATACCATAATTCCCCCTTGTTTTCAAAGGGGGATTATGACTGTGGGGTGCGACAATTTGAAGAAGATAACCATTATTCTGATTGCAATAACGATATTGATATTAGGATTTATCACTATAGATTCGGTTTGGCTCAGTAATCGCCAAGCTTTTCTCAGTTATAATGATGAACCATATGATAACTCAGACATTGATGAATTGTCTTATTTTGATATTTCAGATTACTATTCTTATTTAGAAGAACACAATCATTTGTATCCAGGTGGTATCAATATTACTGTAGATGCTATCAATTTTTCGGAAAGTAATGGGAATCATGAAGTCCTCGCTACCTATGAAGGTGTTGATGATATTCTTTTGACAGCGGAGAGCGGAACTGTGACTTGGGAAGTGAACGTAGCGGAATCTGGATATTACAATTTATTGTTGAATTATTATCCATATCAAGGAAAAAGCTCAAGTATTGAACGAGCTGTTTATATCAATGGAGAAATTCCTTTCGATGGAGCAAATAATATTACATTTCATCGTATTTGGGGAAATGCATCTGAAGTTAGAGTCGATGTCAATGGAAATGATATCCGACCAAGCCAAGCAGAACAACCATTTTGGACATCTAGTTATTTTAACGATCATATAGGGTATGTTAATAATCCTTATGCGTTTTATTTCCATTCAGGAACCAATACTATTACTTTAGAAGGTATTAGAGAACCTTTGTTGATAAAGAGTCTACAAATATTAAGTTTAGAAAGCAAAATGACTTATGAAGATTATCTGTCGCTGCATAGTGATGCTGGTGTCATAGACACTGAGATTATCTATCTGCAATCGGAAAATCAATTATATTCTTCTTCACCAACACTCTATCCATTGAACGATAGAACCAGTGTGAAAACTATACCAAATAGTCCGAAACTGATTAAACTGAATACTATCGGAGGAAATAACTGGCGAGTTGCTGGAGATTTCATTACTTGGGAATTTACAGTGGAAGAAACGGGTTTATATGAGATTAGTATGAGAGTCAAACAGCGTTTAGCTACCGGGATGAATGTCTACCGTAACATTTATATTGATGATGAGATACCATTTAATGAAATGGAAAACTATGCATTTAAATATTCCAATAGTTGGAGAATTCAAACATTAGGTACAGCGGACAACGCTTTTGAATTTTACTTAGAAGCAGGGACACATACTCTAAAAATGGAAGTGTCTCTTGGAGAATATGGTCTAGTCATTGGGCAAGTGCAAACTTCGATCAATAATCTGAATAAACTCTATCGTGAAATATTAGTTTATACGGGACCAGAGCCAGATTTGTATCGAGACTATCAATTAACAAAACGAATTGATAATTTGGTAGAACGAATTCAAAATGAAAGAGATGTTTTGTTTGAAATTAGAGAAAATATTATTGAAATAGCTGGTTCTAAGAGCGAGAAAACAGGTATTTTGGATACTGTTCTTCTTCAATTGGATGACTTTCTTGATAAACCAAGAGAGATTCATACACAGTTATTGATTTTTAATAGCAATATCTCTTCTTTGGGGACGCTGATTTTGTTGCTAAGTGCACAACCTTTGGAAATCGATTATTTCTTGATCCATGATTCAGATGCAAAGATGCCAAAAGCAAAAGAATCTTTTATTGAAGGATTATGGTTTAGTATACGATCATTCTTTTCAACGTTCACAACCGATTACTCTAAACTGGGAGAAACCGATGAATTTGAATCTGATACGACAGTAGAAGTATGGTTATCCGTCGGTCGTGACCAAGCAAACGTTCTTCGAAAACTAATCGATGAATCATTTACACCAGATACAAGAATTAAAATAGATCTTAAATTGGTCAATTCATCTGTACTATTACCGGCAACATTATCGAATGTTGGTCCGGATGTCGCAATGGGGCTAGGAAATAGTATCCCAGTCAATTATGCGATGAGAAGTGCTATTTATGATATTTCTCAATTTGATGATTTCGAAGATATTATCACCAGATTCAAAGACAGTGCAATGGTACCTTTTGAATATGAAGGCGGATATTATGCATTGCCAGAGCAACAAGTCTTCTTGATGATGTTCTATCGGACGGATATCTTTGAAGAATTGCAATTAACCCCTCCAAATACCTGGTATGATGTTATTACGTTAATTCCAGATTTACAAAAGCATAATTTGGAATTCTATTTACCAATTCCAATTACGCAAGGTTCGGTCATGAATCTCCCCCCAAATCCAGTCTTTTCGACATTGTTCTATCAAAATAATGGCGAGTTCTATATAGATGATAATATTGAAAGTGGATTTAATGAGGGTAAAGGACCAGAAGTATTTGAAATGTGGACGCAGTTCTACACCGATTATTCCTTCCCGGTTCAGGCAAACTTCGTAAACCGTTTTAGAAGCGGGCAGATGCCAATTGGAATCACCTATTATAATGTGTATAACACCTTGAGTGTATTTGCTCCTGAAATTCGTGGAAAATGGGATTTTTTACCAGTTCCAGGGACTTTAGTGAGCGATGGAGCAGGTGGTTATACTGTGCGAAGAGATACCGTTTCTTCAGGGACCGCAGTGATGATTATGAATGATTGCGAAAATAAAGAAGCTGCTTGGGAATACTTAAAATGGTGGACCAGTACAAAAGTACAAGTTCAATTTGGACGAGAAATGGAAGGTATTTTAGGTGCAGCTGCCAGATATCCAACCGCAAATGTAGATGCGATGAGTCAACTACCTTGGACAGTGGTAGAGTATTCAAAACTAGAAGAACAATGGAGCTGGGTCAGAGGTATTCCAGAAGTGCCAGGCGGTTATATGACTGGAAGGCATTTGGATAATGCATTCCGTCTTGTGTACGATCAAAAGACAAACCCACGGGAAACGATCTATGACTATGTACAAGTCATCAACGAAGAGATCGCGAAAAAACGCCGTGAGTTTGGTTTGGATTAGGGGGGTTATAAAATGGAAAAAACATTTAGCGCACCACCTCTACTTACCAAGCGTCAGCTTTTATGGAAGAATATCAAAAAGAGTAAACATCACTATATTTTAATGGCTCCATATGCGATTCTTTTTTTAACTTTTACGATTGTACCGGTTATCATGTCGTTGGGCATCTCTTTCTCATATTTTAACTTATTAGAACCTCCTCGCTTTGTTGGCTTGGATAATTATATTAAATTATTTTTAGAAGATGAAGTTTTTATTATTGCCTTAAAAAACACGCTGATTTTAGCGGTTATTACCGGACCAGTCAGCTATTTGATGGCATTCTTATTTGCTTGGTTAATCAATGAACTTCGTCCAAAGCTAAGATCCTTTTTAACCTTGGTTTTTTATGCACCAAGCATCAGTGGAAATGCTTTCTTGATGTGGTTGTTGATTTTCAGTGGAGACGTACATGGATATGCCAACGCTTTCTTGATGAAATTCGGATTTATAGATAATCCGATTCTTTGGCTAAAAAATCCAGACTACATGATGTTGGTCATCATTATTGTTCAACTCTGGTTATCTTTGGGTGTCAGTTTCTTGGCATTTATTGCTGGGCTACAAAGTGTAGACAAAACCTTATATGAAGCGGGAGCGATTGATGGAATCAGAAATCGCTGGCAGGAATTATGGTACATAACTTTACCATCGATGAAACCTCAATTAATGTTCGGTGCTGTTATGCAGATTACTACATCACTTGCAATTGCTGCGGTGTCAATGCAACTCGTTGGATTCCCGAGCGTCCAGTATGCTGGACACACGATTGTGACGCATCTAATCGACTATGGTACGGTTAGATATGATCTTGGGTATGCTAGTGCGATTGCGACAGTTCTCTTTTTAATCATGATGTCAACTAACCTTCTCGTCAGAAAAATTCTGAGAAAGGTGGGTAATTAGCATGAGATTTCTTAAAAAAACACGAAGATTAAACCGTTCTTTGGGTGGAGATATCGCATTATTTTTGATTTTGTTATTCTTTGGATTTTTTAGTGCGTATCCGTTAATTATGACGGCGTCTAATGCGTTCAAACCATTGGATGAATTGTTCTTGTTTCCACCAAGATTATTCCCTAGAAACTTGACATTTGACAATTTTAGAGACTTATCAGACCTGATTAGCAACTCTTGGGTTCCATTCAGTCGTTATTTCTTTAATACCATTTTGATTACCGTTCTTGGTACAGGGGGTCACGTGCTGATTGCATCCATGGCCGCTTTTCCTCTAGCGAAATATAAATTCCCAGGTAGAGGATTGTTCTTTACTTTGGTTGTATACTCATTGATGTTTGCTCCACAAGTAACCGCAACACCAAACTATATTATCATATCTAAGATCGGACTGATTGATAATCCTAGTGCCATTATCTTACCAGCCATTGCTTCGAGTCTTGGTTTGTATCTGATGAAACAATTTATGTCGCAAATACCGGACGAATTGATCGAATCAGCAAAAATAGATGGTGCTAGTGAATACCGGATATTTTTCCAAATTGTTATGCCTTTAGTTAAACCAGCTTGGTTGACACTAATTATCTTATTGTTCCAAAGACTTTGGACAACAGACGGAGGAAACTTTATCTTCAGTGAAGAACTGAAGCCTTTAAGTTATGCTTTGCATCAAATTGCTGCGGGAACCATCGAACGTGCAGGCACCATTGCTGCAGTCGCGTTCATTATGATGATTGTTCCTGTGACATTCTTCATTTTGTCTCAATCTAAAGTTGTAGAAACATTTAGTCATTCAGGAATGAAATAGGAGAGAATATATGAAAAAAAAACTAACTCTACTCTTAGTTCTTATATTACTACCATTCCTGATGGGGGCGGGTAGTTATAACTATTCATATTGGGGACACGCTATTCACTCTAGTCCTGGTATGTCTTTTACTGCGAGCATTAACGCTGAAGAATTGGGTGTAAACTTTATTTCACCAGAAGACTTGGTTGTGTACAACGAAACTATATTTGTTATAGATAATGATGCCAACTCTTTGGTTGTCATTAATTCTGATTTTCAAAAAGTAGAAGAAATAACAACGTTCATTTATAGTCAAGATTATTTAGATATACTGGCCGATAAAGGGATAACAGATGAAACGAGTTTAACATTGAACTCACCTTATGGGGTGGATGTGACTGATGGTGGAATCTTCATAGCTGACACTAGTAATTTTCGGGTTGTTAAACTAAATCATAATTACGAAGTGCTGAATACGTTCAGTGATATGGAGGATCCAACTTTCGAAGAAGTGTTTTTTGAACCGAAAAAAATAACTGTAGATGGAACAGGCAGAATGTACGTTGTTGCAAAGAACATTTATGAAGGAATAATAGAAATCAATTCTGATGGTTCGTTTAACCGATATACAGGAGTCAATCCAATTCAATTGACTCCGTTTGAGATATTCAGTCGCAGTTTGATGTCAGAAGAACAAATTGCTCAATTGCAATTATTCTTACCGACCGAATATACCAATGTGACCATAGATGATAAGAATTTCATCTATGCGACTAGCAAAGTATCCGATAACAATGATCAAAATCCTATCCAGTTGATTAACCCAAAAGGAGTTGACGTCATAAAACGAAATGGATATTTTCCACCGATGGGAGATGTTCAATATGTTGCTGGAATGAATAGTTATGTCATTGATGGGCCTAGTAGCCTTGTTGATATTGCTTATTCCGTTGATGGAATTTACACTGTTCTTGATCAAAAACGTTCCCGTTTATTTACCTATGATAGCGAAGGAAATCTTCTCTATATTGATGGTGATGACGGAAAACAAATTGATAAGTTTAGTGAAGGTGTTGCTATCGATTATTTAGGTGATCAATTGTTAGTGTTGGATCGCGGAACCAAAACCATTGTTGTCTATGGATTAACAGAATTTGGTGGTTATGTCAATCAAGCCATTCATTATCATATTGAAGGGATGTTTGAGGATGCTGCCAAAGTCTGGGAAGAAGTGATTAAAATCAACTCCAACTATGAAATTGCGTATAACGGAATCGGGAAACTTCTTCTTAGACAAGGAGATTTCAAAAAAGCTATGACATACTTTGAATTAGGACATGACCAATACTATTTTTCCAAGGCATTCAAAGAATACAGAAATACATACATCAAAGATAACTTCGGATGGATAATTGGTGGAATAGTCCTGATTACTGGTGTGTTGGTCGGCTTTAGAATCCGACGTATTTACAAGAAGGGAGGAACAATATTGTATGAAGACTAAACTAAAGAAGATTTTTCATGAATACATTCGTTTTCCTTCCTACATATTATTTCATCCATTTGATGGATATGAAGAATTCAAACGATATCATAAAGGTAAATTGAGTGTCGCAATTGTATTTATTCTAATTTTTGCCTTTTTTCAAATATTTGCATTTCAAAATTTAGGATTCTTGATAAATCCAAACAATCCTTTGGAATTGAACAGTATCCAAGAAGTATTTAGTGTATTACTAATTGTCTTCTTATTTACAGTTGGGAATTGGAGTGTAACAACTCTGATGGAAGGAAAAGGTAGTTACAAAGAGATTTTAATGGTTACTGGCTATTCTTTGTTTCCTCTAATCATATTAGGATTTCCAGCAGTTATTTTGAGTAACTTCCTCACCTTAGAAGAGATGGCATTTTTTCAAATAATTTTATCTATCGCAAGTATTTCAACGGGTTGGATGATATTCATGGGCATCTTAAATATTCATGAATATGGCTTATTTAAGACCATTTTGGCATTTATTGTTACCATAATTTCAATCTCTGTGATGATGTTTGTGGGATTACTTTTCTTTGATTTGATACAGCAATTTATCGCTTTTGTTGTATCAATAGTTGAAGAGTTTAACCTGAGGTATTGATGATGAAGAAAAAATTACTATTAACTGGATTGGCATTTCTTGTGGTCTTTATCCTCTATCTTACATTATTTAATATGAAACCTGGGTCAGTGTATACAACCGATAAAATTGATTACACGACGGAAGGTTTCACAGATGCTATGGCTTTAAGCGATATGCAATATTTAGTAGCTTCTAATCAAGATTTCGAATTGTATTTGAACGAAACTACTTCCTATTTTAAAGTGATAAATAAACACACTGGAGTAATCTGGAATAGCAATCCTACAATTTTTGACCCATGGCAATTGGATGTGTCCAAATCCATGACCAAGAGTGCGAAAAATAAGCAAAAAGCTACCTTAGAACTGTCTTATTTCAATGAGACAGGTTCTTTAGCGAAGCTTAATAATTATGAGCTCAGTATCTCACATCCAGATAGTGTATCGTACGACAGTGGATTGAGAACTTTCTCCATTAAATATGTACCAAATGGTTTTCAGGTTTTATACGATATCAAAGATGTTGATATCGATTATCTATATTTTCCAAAATACCTAACTCCGGAGATTTTAGAATCTCATCCACAAAGTTCTACGTTAAGACAAATAGCATATACAGGATACGATGAAGACCTTGGAGTCTATGTGATAACAGGATACGAAAGTATGTCAGTGTTGGTTAGAGAACGTCTTTATAGTATTTTCTATGGACCAGGAACTCTGAATTACTCTAGAGAACAAGCTATCACAGAAAATGAAAGTTATGGCTACACTGAAGCGTTTGAGTCAGTTGCTTTTCAGGTTGCAATTCAAATTACCTTGAATGACAATGGAATCGATATGTCAGTCATTCAAGATTCTATTGTTGAGAGTGATAATGCAAAACTCGCAACGATTTCCTTATTCCCTCATTTCGGAACTGCTATCAGTCAATTTGGTGGCGTCGAAAAAGAAGGATATATTGTCTTACCAGATGGTAGTGGAGCGATTATGGAGTTTAACAATGGTAAACAGTATCAAAAACCATACTCCAAACGCTTATATGGAGAGGACTTGGGTATTCTAAGTCATAAGATGCAAGAAGTCCAACAAAAGATTAGCATACCATTGTACGGAATGGTAAAAGAAGATGGTGCGTTCGCAGCAATCATCACAAAAGGCGATACGATGGCGACTATCAACGCAGATGTATCCGAAAGAATTGATTCCTACAATAAAGTGTATCCAATGTTTAATTTTAGAGAAAATGAAGCCATCACCTTAGGGACTGGATTTAATATGTATGCTATAGATTTGTGGACAGAAGATAGAGTCGATACGGATTTCACCGTTTCCTATACATTCTTGGATGAAGCAGAAGCTGATTATGTTCATATTGCAGGTGTGTACCGTAAATATCTAGAAAATCAATATGAATTTAACAGTGTTGATACGACAACAGATTCGTTGGTCACAGTTGAGTTTTTGGGAGCTTTCGAAAGTAAGTTATTTTTTCTAGGGGTACCGTATTATAGCAGTGAATCTCTCACAACATTTGATGAAAGTCAGATTATTCTAGAGGAATTAAATGACAGGGGTGTATCTCATGTCAATGTCAGATACAAAGGTATGATGAATGGAGGTCTATCCTCAACAATCTCCAATGATTATCGAATTGAACGTGTACTTGGAGGAAAAAAAGACTATCGAGATTTATTGGCCTATGCATTGGATAACAATATAACAATTTATCCAACCATGAGGATTATGGCAGCTAATGATTTTGACAAAATTTTTGACAGTTATCGTTACAGCTCCAATCGAATCGACGGAAGTTTGTCGATGTTGTATACCTATCACTTGCCATCCAAACTCGCATATAGTGAATCTCCCGGAGATTTGGGGTTCAAAGATGATTACATCATTAATCCGTTATATTTAGAGGAACTTCTAGGTGGCTTCATGAAGGATTATGATGGGTCTACCATTAGCTTTGATTACTTGGGTAGTTTACTAGGTGGTAGTTATGGCGATACAATGCTTTACAAACAAGATAGCCTTTTAATACAACAGAAAATGTTAAGTGAAATGAATCAAAAAATGATGTTATCAAATCCTTTAGGATTTGCTATCCCTTATTGTGATTTCATTGTGGATGTACCGTTAGAAACCACATTATACGCAATTTTAGATTATCAAATTCCATTATTACAACTGGTTTTAGCAGGAAAAGTGGATTACTCCACCATCAGTTTAAATGTAGCAACTGAGAGAACGGTTCAGTATAATTTCTTAAAAGCAATTGAATCCGGGTCCAATCTTAAATATACATTATCCTATGATAGTTCTACCGAATTAAAAGAAACAGAATTCAATTATTACATTTCCACTCAATACACGAATTGGTTAGATCGAATTGAATCACAAATCAAAGAACTAGATGAACTTGGTATTCATACTGGATACCTCATCGATCATGAAAGAATTGCGAACAACCTGTTTAAAGTAACCTTTTCACAAGGGTTGGAAATTATTATAAACTATAACCTAATCCCCGTAACGGATGTTCTTGGATATGACATTCCGGCGTTGGATTATGTTATTGTGGAGGTGGATTAAATGTCTTCAATAACATATAAAACTATTCAACCTCCGAAAAAGAACGGTATCAAAGGATACAAACGTCAAAAACATTTCTGGGCTTTCGTCTTTTTAGCTCCTTGGATGATTGGATTCTTAATGTTCTTCCTAATACCGTTTATCAGAAGTTTATATTTTAGCTTCTTTACTCTAGAGCCGACACCAGACGGAATCATTTCGACGTTTAATGGATTTAAAAATTATGTTTATGCTTGGAGTCAGCACGTTACATCAAACACCAGTTTTCGTGTAGAGTTGGTCAACACGACTCTGGATGCCTTAATCAATATTCCTGTTTTATTGATTTTTAGTTTGTTCATCGCAGTGATGCTGAATATGAAATTCAAGGGACGTGCTTTAGTCCGTGCAATTTTCTTTATTCCAGTTATTTTAAACAGTACAGCAGTAACTAGTGCCTTAGGTGGTGGAGATGCTATAGCGGCGCTATTGGAAGCACAAGGAATTGACCAGATTTTTAATCTTGAATTCTATTTAGTGCAGACAGGTATGATGCCTTGGTTATTACCTTCATTGTTGGATTGATTGACCGAATCTATGCGATTTTGTCGCTTGCTGGAGTACCGATACTGTTATTTTTAGCATCGATTCAATCGGTTCCGAAACATTTATATGAAGCAGCTAAAATCGAAGGTGCAACTGGTTACGAAACCTTCTGGTTGATTACTTTACCAAATGTCAGTCCTCATATCATCACTGTTACAGTTTATGCTTTGGTGGATACGTTCTTGACTTCTCCAGTTAGTGGTATTATTTCATCAGAATTGGCGAAATCCACACGATGGGGTGAAAGTGCTGCCATGGCATGGATTTATGTTTCAGCGATTGTCATGTTATTGTTAGTATTAGCAGTTTTTGCTAAAGTATTTAAAATCGGAGGTTCTCATTATGAAGAGTAATCCTTTGATTTTACGTATCAAAAATATTATTCAAAACATAAAATTGTACTTTAAAAAACCTAGAACCAAATTGGTTTGGAAACGAAAAATTAGTAGTTTCGCTCTAAAATCATTAAGAACAATCTTACTATTTGGTTTGTGTTTTGTTATTCTGTTTCCTACGATTCAACAGATTTCTATGGCTTTACGAGCACCAGAAGATGTCAATAATCCAGCTGTCATCTGGATACCACAAAATTGGTCTATGATGAACATTAAAATATCTATTGTGGTATTGGATTATTGGAAAGCTTTATTAAATACCTTCCGTTTGAGTTTCATTGCCATGGTATTACAAATCTTATCGACTGCACTTGCTGGATATGTGTTCAGTCGACTAAAATTCAAAGGAAGCAATCTTTTATTTATCGGGGTCATTATTACCATCATTACACCTCCACAAGCATTGTCCTTAGCTCAATTCCTTTATTTTAGAGAGATGGGATTGATTGGAAAAGAAGTAAGCATTTACTTGATGAGCGGTTTAGGGATGGGTGTTCGAAGCGGTATCTTTATCTATATTTTCCGACAATTCTTTAGAGGATTGCCAAAGGAATTGGAAGAATCCGCTCAGTTGGATGGCGCATCCGTATTTCGTACTTTTTGGAATATTATGTTACCAAACGCTAGAGGAGCTTTGGTTACAGTTGGTTTATTTGCCTTTGTATGGCAATGGAATGATGCCTATTATGTTGCAATATTCAATGTTTCAACCGAAGCATTCCCATTGTTAACAATGCAGTTAATTAATGCTGCAGAGGGTATGTATCAAGCATTATTCTATACCGGCGGGTTAGATTTGATTGGTCAAAATGTATGGGAAAATCCATTGTTCTTAGCCTTGATTTCGAACGTATCGGCTTTGTTGATGATGTTGCCATTACTAATTATGTATTTATTTGTTCAAAAACAATTTGTAGAATCTATAGAAAGAACAGGTATTGTTGGCTAGAGGGGTGATGTTATGTTTGAGAAACTCGTGAATTCTAAAATCAATGATGTAGCTGATTGGATTATTCGATTGATAATGTTGAATATCATGGTGATATTCTTCAGTTTAGCAGTAGTAACGATTTATCCAGCCATCTCAGCTGGATATAATATGTTCAACGACTATACCAATCAGAAAAGCCCAAGGTTATTTGTAGATTACTTCAAGTATTTCAAAGAGTCTTTGGTACATAAAATTATTGTGGGAGTTATTATCCTTGCTGGATTCGCAATCGTTTATTTGAACATTCGCTATTACGATTTGAGTTTACAACAAAACACTTCTTGGTTTTATTGGGTGGGATATTATATCTCATTAGCATTGATCGCAATTTGGTTTGCTGTCACTTTATTCTCTATTATGGTAGTTCGAGTGAGAAGTGATATAGGTTTCATAAAACTGTTAAAGATGTCTTTTTTCTTAGCTGGTAAGTATTATTGGATTACTCTTTTATTGGTTGTGATTACGTTCTCACCATTCTTGCTAATCCTTTATCCAACTGCAATTACAGCATTGATATTTATTTTAGTTGGACTCAGCGGACCATTGTTATTGAATGCTTTATTGACTAGAAGAGTTGTACGATATTTAGAAGGGTTAGGTGAACATAATGGTCCGAGTAGGAATTGATCGAATTGAAGAATATTTAGATTTATTTCAAGGGAAAAGAGTTGGATTAATTACCAATCCTACAGGCGTAAATTCTTGTTTGGAATCTACAATAGATATTTTGAATAAGCATACCAATTTGGTCGCTCTTTTTTCACCAGAACATGGGATTCGTGGAGATTTACAAGCAGGTGTGAGGTTGGATACTTATGTCGATCCAAAGACAAATATAACAGTTTATAGTTTATACGGAGAACAACGAAAACCTTCTAAAGAGATGCTAAATCTCATTGATATTCTTGTGTTTGACATGCAAGGAGTTGGAGCGAGGTACTATACCTATCTCTATACCATGGCATATGCTATGATGGCATGTCAAGAAGAAAGAAAAATGATGATTGTTTTCGATCGACCAAATCCTGTGAATGGTGTGGATGTTGAAGGAAATATCTTGAACTTAGAATGTCGATCATTTGTAGGTTATTATCCATTGACACAACGACATGGATTGACCGTAGGAGAATTGGCAATCCTGTTTAATAAAGAATACGATATTCATTGTGATTTGACAGTTGTACCCATGCAAGGATGGAAAAGAACAATGGACTTCTTGGATACCGGTTTGGACTGGATTTTCCCATCGCCTAATATTCCATATCCAACAACACCATATTACTATCTTACTACCTGTATTTTCGAAGGGTCTAACCTATCGGAAGGAAGAGGGACAACTAAACCATTTCATATGATTGGTAGTCCATACCTTGACTCTCATTGGGTTATTGACGAAATAAAACAATATCATTTGGAAGGAGTACGCTTTAGACCAGTGTATTTTACACCAACATTTTCAAAACATAAAGATCAACTTTGTGCTGGAATTGAAGTGTTGATTACGAATCCAAAGATATTTAAACCTGTAAAAACAGGTTATATCTTATTTGATTTAATAAGAAAACATCATCCTAAGTTTGATTTCATTCCTCCATTTACCAAGGGAGGAAAGCAATTCATTGACTTGATTTCTGGGGATACCTATATCAGAGAGAATCGCTATCCATTGGATGAAATACTAAAACGTTTGGAACAAGACGCAAAAACCTTTAACGAATTAAAACGGAGGTATCATATCTATGACTAAAACACACTTAAAACAAATGACACTCGATGAAAAAATCGGTCAGTTAATTATGTTTGGTTTTGATGCTTTGGAACTCAATGACCACGCAATCCGCTTAATCAAAGAGTATAAAGCTGGAAACGTCCTCCTATTTGCTAGAAATATAAAAACACCAAAACAATTGTTTCAATTGAATCAAAATCTACAAAAACTAGCAATGGAAACATTGCATATCCCACTCTTGATTTCTATAGATCAAGAGGGGGGGATGGTTACTCGTATCAAAAATGGTGCGACCTATTTTCCTGGTGCAATGACCATTAGTGCTACTCATCACATACAGAATGCCTATGAATCTGGAAAACGGATGGGTAAGGAATTAAAAGCTTTGGGAATTAATATGAATTTCGCTCCAGTCCTCGACGTCAATAACAACCCCTATAATCCTATAATTGGGACTCGTAGTTTCGGTGACCAACCAGACTTGGTCAGTCAATATGGAACAGAAGTGATTCGCGGATTACAGGAAAGTGTCATCGCAACTGCGAAACACTTTCCTGGACACGGAGATACAAAGGTGGATTCTCATGTAGATTTACCAACAATAGAGAAATCATTATCGGATTTAGAAGCGTTTGAATTGATTCCTTTTCAAGCAGCGATTGATGGCGGGGTCAAAGCTATTATGAGCGCTCATATCACTTTTCCTCGTTTAACTGAAGAGGGATTACCAACGACCTTATCGTATAAATGCTTAACTGAAGTCCTTAGAAAACAGTTGGGATTTAAGGGGCTAATTGTGACAGATTGTCTACAGATGAAGGCAATTCAGACATATTACACAACCAAAATAGGTTCCTTAATGGCGATTTCTGCAGGAGCTAATCTCATAATGATATCCCATTCCGAAAACTTACAGGTGGAAGCAATAGAATATATTAAAGAAAAGGTCCTATCAGGCGAACTCGATATCAGTATCATCAATGATAGAGTAGCAAAAGTTTTAGAATACAAATTCGAAATGGATGAACTAGATTTTAGTCAAACCTATGAAAATATTCAAGCAATTGTAGAAAACAAAGACACGAAAAGATTTGCATTGGATGTAACAAGACAAGCATTAACGCTGATCAAAGGTAAGCTTTTTTGTTCAGATAAGAAGACATTGTTGATTGCATCAAGTCCATTAGCTACTACAATAGCGGATGAAGACGATGGTTCATATAGCATTATTTGTTCTGTTCAACAGGCATTACCAGAGATTGATACCTTCGAGGTATCTGTTACAATCACAGATTCAGAAATAAAAGAATTGATAACTCGCTCCAAACAATATGAACAAATTGTTTTTTGTTCGTACAATGCAAATATATATCAAAATCAATTAACCCTAATCCGTGAGTTGAAGGATATAGTAGATTTGCATGTTATAGCTATGAGAAATCCGTACGATAGTTTTTTTGAACCAAATATCAATAACTTAGTCTTACTCTATGAGTACACACCAAACTCTGTCAAAGTACTGATAGAATACTTGCGAGGAACAGTGACTCCATTAGGAATTGCTCCAATTGAATTATGAAGCGCTATATAATCGGTGTCGATGGAGGCGGAACAAAGACACTGGGAGTTTTGTTTGATTTGCATGGGAATGCAAAGAAGCAAGTTAAATCAGGATTCGCTAACTTTAATGTCGATACAAAAAAAACGATTGAACATGTAAAAGAAATATTACAACTATTAACGGAAGGCATCAATTTAGATCAAATAGAAATGATTCAAATAGGAATAGCTGGATACACAAATTTTGAAGGAAAAGAATTATTGCTCAAAGAATTAAGAGAGAATTATTTGACAGAAGTATCCATTGTGACCGATGCAGAAATTGCACTTTATTCAGTTAAAAAAGATAGTGATAGTGATGCGATTATGGTCCTAGGTGGTACAGGGAGTGTAATCATGTTAGAACATCATGGAGAAATCCATTTCATCGGTGGGTTTGGTCATTTATTGGGAGACGAAGGATCTGGGTATCATCTATCGATTACAGCTTTAAAAAATATTATCGAACAATATGAGAAAAATGAAGGTATCACAGATTTATCAAAGAGTATCTTGATAAATATCGGTGCTAGTGCATATTCAGATATCAAAAAATTCGTTTATAACAATCCAAAAAGCATAGTTGCAGAATTATCCCCATTTATTGCTAAACACGCTGAGGATGGCAATGAAGAGGCAATCAAACTGTTTAAACAAGAGGGAATACTTCTTGCAGAGCAAGCGTTAAGAGCATATCATACACTGAATTCAAAAGAAGAAGTCTTGATTGGCTTCACAGGAGGATTTTTATTAAATGCTCCATATGTAAAAGAAACCTTAATTCAAGAATTAGATCGAAACAAAGTAAAATATACTTTAGATGTTTTCCCACAAGAACCAGTCTACGGGGCTTACTATTTGGCAATGAGACATCTGAATAAGAGGTGGAAAAATGGTTGATATTAGCAAAATCACAACAGAAAGAAGAAATGATCATACCAAGAATATGGATATCGTTTCGACTTGTGAATTATTAAAGATGATTAATGACGAAGATAAACTAGTTCCAATCGCAGTAGAATCTGCGATTGATCAAATTGCAAAGGTCGTCGATATTGTCACGAAAACATTCCGGCATGGAGGAAGACTAATATATATTGGTGCTGGAACAAGTGGTAGACTTGGTGTTTTAGACGCCAGTGAAGTTCCACCTACTTTTGGAGTGGAGCAATCTGTAGTGATTGGTATCATAGCGGGTGGCGAATATGCCCTTCGTTATTCTGTGGAAGGCGCGGAAGATTCCAAGGAAGATGCTGTGGAAAATTTGATTGCAAATGAATTAACCAACAAAGATATCGTAATTGGAATTGCAGCTAGCGGAAGGACACCTTATGTAATTGGTGGTATTGAGTATGCAAACGAAATTGGTGCTGAGACTGCGTGTATTACAACCAGCCATGATTCTGAAATTGCTAAAATTTCAAAACATCCAATTGAAGCCATTACTGGGGCAGAACCTTTGACCGGTTCTACCAGAATGAAATCAGGAACAGCCCAAAAATTGATTCTAAATATGATTACAACTGCTTCGATGATTAAACTAGGAAAAGTGTATGAAAATTTAATGGTTGATGTTCAAATGTCTAATGATAAATTGGTTTCTAGAGCAAAAACAATCGTGATGGATGTGACTGGAGTAGATTACAAAATTGCTGAAGAATATTTAAATAAATATAATTCAGTGAAATATGCTATCTTTTCATTGCTGTCGGGTATTGAAAATCTGGAAGAAATCAAAAAAATACTACAAAAATATAATGGAAATATCCGAGAAAGTCTAAAAAATATTTAATTTTTTAGGAGTGAATGAGAATGAAGATATATAAATACAAAAACTACGATGAAGTTTCGAAAGCAGCTGCTGGCTTTGTAACGCGTGAAATCATTAGAAAACCAACTATAATTTTAGGTTTAGCAACAGGGACATCCCCAATTGGATTATACGAGTACTTGATTAAAGCGAACCAAAATCATATTATCTCTTTTAAGGATGTTAAAACCTTTAATCTAGATGAATATGTTGGAATTGATAAGAATCATCCACAAAGTTATAATACCTTTATGCATGATTATTTTTTTAATCATGTTGATATCAATTTAAACAATATTAATATGCCTTCCAATGATTTAAGTAATATGGAAAAACTCGCTGAAGAATACAACAAGAAATTATTTGGAAATCAACGTGATTTACAATTGTTGGGAATTGGTAAAAATGGCCATATTGGTTTCAATGAACCGGGAAGTCAACTTAGTAATCAAACATTTATAGTGAAATTGGATGAACAAACTAGAAAAGATAACTCTAGATTTTTTAGTTCTTTGGATGAAGTTCCTCGGTATGCAATTACTATGGGTATAAAGAACATTATGTTTTCAAAGAAAATTTTACTGATTGCATCTGGATCTACAAAAGCAGAAGCTATATATAAGACGGTTTATGGGAAAATAACCGAGGATGTTCCAGCTTCTATATTGCAATTACATCCCGATGTCACAATTATAGTGGATGAAGAAGCAAGCAAATTATTGAATATGGAATCTAATTATTTAGAATTCTAGGTATCACATTAATCAAATTCTAGAGATGATTCACACAAGGAAAATATCGTGATATCATCTCTTTTGATAGAATAGGAGAAATATATGGGAGTCTTTCAGGGAAATATCTATTCAGAATCGTTGGGTATGGCTACCCAACTCTATGCTTATCTTCCACAAGATGAATTAGCGAAAAGAAATCGAGGAAAGCCTAGTACACTGATTCTGTTACATGGTTTAACTGGCAACGCAGCTTCTTGGGTAAGAAGAACGAATTTAGATGGGTTAGCAGATCAATATAACGTTGCTATTTTTATGCCTGAAGTGCAGAGAAGTTTTTATACAGATTTGAATCCAGGGTTAAAATATTTCAGCTATGTTGCTAAAGAATTACCTATTATCATAAAAAACATGTTTAACGTGAATACAGATATTAATCATATGATGATTGCAGGGCTATCTATGGGTGGATATGGAGCAATGAAATGTGCACTGGAATTTCCTAAAAAATTCTCTAAAGTAGGTGCTTTTTCAGCGATGTATCGAATGGAAGATTACATCAATGAATATAAGAGTGATACATCCAATCCAATCATCAATAAAGCTAGAGAAGACTTCTATCTAATGTTTGGATCGAATTTCGAAAAATTATCGGAAGGTGATTTACATATGAAGTTTGAACAAACAAAGGACAAATTGGCATTACCTGAAATATACTTTTCTTGCGGATTGCAAGATGTGTTATTACCTATGAGTCAGAATTTTCATAAACTATTAGAACAACACGATGTTCCACACATTTATGAAGAATGGGATGGTAATCATGAATGGAATTTCTGGGCGGAGTCTTTGAAACGAATGTTGAAAGTTTTTTGTGTTTAACACTTGAATAGGGTTATCTTGGGAGGTTAATAAATGATTTTTGATGCGCACGCAGATATCTTAACCGATATGTACCACCAATATAAAAAAACAGGTAAGCTTGATTCTTTTCGTTTGAGGCATTACGAAAAGTATAAAAGAGCAGATGTAAAAGTATCTGTTTTTGTCAATTATACAAATCCATACTATGAAAATGAACAGATTTTCAATGAAACCTTTGAGATTGCTTTAAAAGAGATAGAAGCGAATTTTGATATCATGAAATTATGTCTAACAGTTAAAGATATCGAAATAGGAGTTCAAGAAGACAGAATCGGAGTTATCTTAGGAGTAGAAGGCTGTCAGTTTCTACGGGACACTGATCACCTTCATGAATTGTATGCTAAGGGATTACGCCATGCGATATTAACTTGGAATGAGACCAATCAATATGGTGGTGGAATAAATGATAACTCGATTGGTTTGACTGAACGCGGAATTGAAATGATTCAAGAAATGGAAAGGCTTGGAATTATTATTGATTTATCGCACGCAAACGAAAAAACATATTTTGATATTTTGAAGTATACAACAAAACCAGTGATTGTTTCTCATGGAAACTGTAGAACCTTATCTAAACATAAGAGAAATTATACTGATGAACAATTAATTGCTTTGAAGAATAGAGCCGGAGTGTTAGGAATAGCAGCAATACCAAACTTTATATCTCCTATTAGAGAAGAACAGACCGTAGAGAATATGGCAAAACATATCGACTATGCCGTGAAATTGATTGGTATTGATCATGTGGGGTTAGGGTTAGACATCTGTTTCTATCTCGGTGGCGAATTTATCAATAGTAGAGTCCAAGGATTTGTTGATATTGATCAGGTAGAGAATCTGTTTCAATGCCTAAGAAATTTGGGATATCATGAAGAAGAAATCGCAAAAATCAAATATGAGAATTTTATGAGATTAATACATGAAGTACTAATTTAAGGAAAAACTATATAAGTGTGTTTGGGGTAAGTTTGCTTAATATTGAATGGGTATAACCTTTAAACACTAAGTATAATAGTGTCAACAAAGTAGCGTAAATTGAAAGAGCTATATGCAAAATCCGATTACGTAAAAGATTTATATGGGTAATGGGCAGTTATACTTTGTCCGTTATGACATTTATTAAAATCAGTTAACTAAGGAAATCAATATTTAGCAATTATACTTACAATATAAAATCCAATTTTCTTGGATTTTTTTCATTTTATTGTTTACAAAGAAATCGAAATATTGTATAATATATAAATAGGTTATGCATAAACACAATGTATATATAATGTGTTTATATAAAGGAGGTGAGATAATGACTAATTCTGGCGAATATGTAAGAGGGTTTACTAACTATATCATATTATCCATATTATCAAATTTTGATAGCTATGGTTATGAAATGTCAAAAATAATTGAATCTGTTAGTGAACAAAACATCCAACTTACAGAAGCCACCCTTTATACCGCATTGAAAAAATTACTGATTGACGAACAAATTTCATCCTATAGCGGGAAGAATAAAAAGGGAATGAATAGACGTTATTATCAAATTACTCCAAAAGGTAAAAAAGAACTGAAATCATTTAGAAAAGACTGGATAATGATTGAAAATACCCTTTCTTTGCTTGTTGGTGGAAGTTTCAAATATTCTAGAGAAAATAGGAAGTGAGATTATGGATTTATACAATGTGATTCCAAAACAATTCTTTAGTGTTTTGGCAAGTAAGAACCAATCTGTCTATGTAGCATGCATATTAGAAATGTACAAGGCCTATGAACAAGGTTCAATTTTAGGTATGGACAAATCAATTACGAAACAGGTGATTATTGATTACCTCGATCTATATCCTCTAAAAGAAGAGTTGGAGGATAATGAAGATAATCAAGTCATCACAAATCGTGATCGAGCGAATCAAGTTATCAGAAGACTCGAAGAATGTGAATGGATTGATATTGACATCAACAATGATTATGAAGAGATTGTCAATTTCAGGGATTATTCTATAACGATTATAGAAGCTCTAAAAGAAATCTCTAATGATTCCATTTATAACTCTGAATCAGAAGGCCATGAATTCAGAGGTTATATCTTTACTGTGTATTCTCTATTAATGAGCGAACAGGGTGAGTATGGTATGGTCATCGACCAAGTATACAAAAACACTGCGGCTTTTGTAAGGGAAATCAGGAAATTAGATTCAAGACTGAAATACTATATCCGCACCATCATTGATAATTCAGAGATTAAGGATCTAATTACGTTGCTTGTGAACTATAAAGTAGAACTAGTTGACCAAGCATATCGTCGATTAAAAACAAGCGATAATATCAATAAGTATCGTTTGGAAATCATTAAAAAATTGGAAGGATTTCAATCGGATCCAGTTGTCATGGAAAAAATCTCTCAAGAATATCTATTGCAATCCCATAATAATAAGGAATTGGCAATGGTCAAAGCAAATAAACGACTGGATGATATGATTGACATATACAATTCCATCAATTTCATCATCGATGAAATTGATAAAAAGAATAAGGTATATGTAAATTCTACCATTGCTAAGATTAAATTCTTGTTATCGGACGATGAAAGTGTGATTACAAAACTTACTGGAATCTTGAAATATACAGCAAGACAAATCAAACAACATAAATCAACGAAAGCATTGAACACGCTTGAACCACTGTTTAGCATTTCAAACTACTTACAACTAAACAATAATTCACTATATACACCAAGAGGATTCTACAAACGAATTGATTCACAGTACTTAGTTATGAACAATGGTGGACCAGGAGTGAGATTACAAGAAGAATTCTATAAAGAGTTTGAAGCAAATTACAGTGAAGAAGTTATTTATAAATATTTAAATGATTACTTCCAAGAAAACAAATTGATACGAGCATCAGAAATCATTAGAAATGATATGTCAGACGAAGCAATCCTGAAACTTCTATATATATTAGTGTATGCAGGAGATGAATTGGATTATTACATTCAACCATTAACAAAACCAATAGAACATCCAAAATTTGAGCTAGCTGACTTCGAAATAATAAGGGGGTTTGAAGAATGATTTTAGAAAAATTTGAAGAATTAAATAGTGGACAACGTAATATGTTTGCTAGAACTTGTTTGCGATTATTATCGACAGGGTTCCTAGCTAGAGACAAAATTGATAACAAAGAAATGTATTACTTCTTAATCAGTTACAAAAAATATTTTGATGAATATTTTGAAATTATGAATTATGAAATCATTCTAGACCGAGAAAATGGCGCTGCACAATTGATTCATAAGGATAGTTCTAATATTCTAAGACTTAAAAAGGAAGAAACATTACTATTATTGATTTTAAGGATACTATATCATCAACATTTGGCTGATACATCAGTAAATGACAATGTAATTATTTCAATAGAAGAATTGCATCAGTATTATGATTCTTTAGAACTTAAACGAAAAATTAATAAAACGGATTTGGTTAAGGTATTGCGTATGTATAAGAAGTTCAATATTATTGAACCAATTGGGGATATTACAAAATCAAGTTCTAAAGTCATTATTTTTCCTACAATACTGATGGCAATTAATACATCAGTAATCAATGACGTATATGATTTAATTTCAAGAATTGAAACCAAGCAAGGAAGTGAAGCCGAAGATGAAAAAGTTAACTAAAATACGATTGATCAATTGGCATTACTTTGCTAATGAAACAATCCATGTAAAAAATAACACTCTAATTACGGGGCAAAATGCTACTGGTAAATCAACCATAGTAGATGCTGTCGCATTTATCATCACTGCTGGAGACCAAATATTCAATCTAGCTGCAAATGAAAAAAGCAAACGTGATTTAAGAGGGTATGTAAAATGTAAATTAGGTATTGATAATCAAGAATATTTAAGAGATGGAGACACAACCGGTCATGTTGCTTTGGAGTTTTATGATGAATCCAAACAAGAGTCTTTTGTGGTCGGAAGTGTAATTGATGTTTTTGGAGAAATCTTACCACCAAAGGTGATTTTCTATCATATTAAAGGAAAAATGAAAGATTCTTACTTTATAGATGAAGAAAACCGTATCTTAACTACCGTATCATTTAAGAAGACAAAAAATGCAGAAAAAGTATACCTTACAAGACGAGAAGCAAAACTTGCATTCCGGTCTTTGTTTGGATCAATCAATGAAACATATTTCTCTTTGATTCCAAAAGCGTTAGCATTCAAGCCAATTCCAGATGTAAAAGATTTTATTTATCGTTACCTTTTGGAAGAAAAAGTACTCGATGTAGATTCTATCAAAGAATCAATTAATGCGTATCGTGATTTAGAAGCAACGTTAAAAATCATTAAAAAGAAGGTTCATGATTTAGGAGATATCAAGTTAATCTATGAAGAAATTCAAAAGAATCAAGGTCAAAAAGAATTCTATGATTATTTCTTAAAAATTCTTGAAATTGAACAGTACAAGAATGAAGTAGACAAACTCAATATCAAACAAGAAAAAATTGAAATTGCAAAAGGTCAAAACACAAGGAACATCGATGATATCAATACCCAACTCAGTATCCTAGATGAAAGAAGCAAAGAAGTCTATACGATGTTACAAAGCAATGACACCTTTAAAATGTCTCAATTATATGATAAAGAACTAAAAGAGTTAGACACAAAAATAGATGATCAAACAGAAATCAAACGCTATGCAAGCAAAAAATTTAAAAAAGCAAAACCAATTATTGAAGAATTAAAAACAGAATATAAGAAACGTCCATATTCTGATCTAGCAAAAGTAGAGTTAACAAAAATAGACGAAGAAAACTATGAAGAAAACAAGTTAAAATTATTAAAAGCTAGAAAAGAATTGTTTGCTATTGAAGATGAAAATAAAACAGAACTTGGAAAACTGAATCACATCAAAGGTGGGTTAGTTGAAGAAATCAATAAAATCTATGGTGTTTTAAAAGATTTAGAAAACCATAAAATGCTATATAATCCATCTATTAAGAGTCTTCAGAGTAAAATTGTTGATGGTGTGAAACAACGTTATGGGGTAGACATTAATGTTCATATCCTATGCGAATTGTTAGAAGTAACTGACCCTGCTTGGCACGATACAGTAGAAGATTACCTAGGATTCCAACGTTTTAATTTAATTGTTGAACCTCGTTATTTTGATGTTGCATTAGAAGTGTACAATCAAGTAAAAGATAGTCTTAGATTATATGGAATTGGTCTAGTAAACACTAAGAAAATTCAGCACTTCAAAAACTTTCGCGAGAATTCTTTAGCAAGTATTATAAGTTCTGAAAATGTAGATGCTAGACATTATATTAATATGACTTGTGGTAATTTAATCATGGTAGACCAAGTAAGTGATCTTGAAAATCATCCTCAAGCTTTAACCAATACAGGAATGGTGTATAGAAGCTATACAGTAAGATCATTAAATCGCAATCAAGAAAAACCATTCATCGGTAAAAAAGCACAAGCGCAACAACTCGATAAATGGCGTTTACAAGCAAGTGAAATGAAGAAAAAATTTGATAAAATACAAGATCAAATCCAAACATTAAATGAAGAAATTAGTGCAATCAATAGTTTAGACATAAATAGTTTAATTTCATTACTTGATTCTTTTGTATCCGTAGATGTGTTAAAAGAAAGAAGAAAAGAATTAACGAAGAAAAAAACACAATTACCAGAAGAAAGCTTAAGTGAACTTAGACTAGAATACGAAAAAATGAAAGAAGAAATCAGAGGATATGAAACCAACCGTAGAAAAGCATATGAAAAGAGCGGTAAGTTAAATTCCGATGAAATCAAATATCATGAAAGTATTCTTACAATTGAAAAAACTGTACAAAAACTAGCAAGAAAAATTGCTACAATTGGTGAAGAAAACATTACTCTAGAAAAAGAAGCAAAAGATTTATACAACCATGAAATCGCCAAATATAGCAATATAACTAAAATACTGGAAGAATACCAAACGCGGATTACTTCCGAGTTAGAAAATATCAATAATCTAGATGATTCGTTGAGAACAAAACAATTCAAATATACCAATACGTATAACATAAGTTATCAATTTGGTGTTGAATATATGAGTGACTATTTAGATGAATTCAATAAACTTGTGAAATCTGAATTGGTGAAATACGAATCAAAAGTTAGAGAAGCAAGAGAATCTGCTGAAAAACTATTTAAAGAAGATTTCATTGCGAAACTAAGAGACTATATTGTATCTGCTCAAGATGACCTTTGTCGCATTAACCAAACATTAGCGGATATTCATTTCGGTGAAGATACCTATGAATTTATCTTCCCAAAATCAAAAGAGTATGGAGACTATTATGATATGGTATTAAGTGATGAATCGCTTAAAGCCGGTACGGAAATGTTAAACTACGATTTTGAAATGAAGTATCAAAGACAACTAGAAGAATTGTTTGTAAATCTTGCGAGCGAAGATATCAATTCACCAGGAGTGGTAAATCGTTTTACAGATTATAGAACCTATATGGACTATGATATCCTGATCACTAATGTTCAAGGAGAATCAATATTATATTCGAAAGTATTCAAAGAAAAATCTGGTGGAGAAACTCAAGTACCATTCTATGTAGCGACCCTAGCATCTTTTGTTAGACTATTTGAACAAGCGAAGAGTGGACGTATTCACGACACCATAGGATTAATTATTTTTGATGAAGTATTTGATAAAATGGATACATCAAGAATCAAAGCGATGATGGAATTTATAAAACAACTTCCTGTACAAATTATTTTAGCAACGCCACCACAAAAAATGGAAGTATTGTCAAAATACACAGATACAACAGTAGTAACATTAAGAGAAGGAAGAAACGCAAGAGCATATGAAGCAATTAAAAATATGGAATAAACCACTTCAGTGGTTTGTTTCATGTATAAAAAAGATCAAATATATATAAGGAGGTGATGTTTGTGCAACGATATTTTGTAGAAGATAAATACTTTGAAGGTGATTTTGTAACAATAGAAAATAATGATTTTCATCATATTAAAAATGTGATGAGACTACATTTAGAAG
>Ga0075122_10000621_pt1 | contig 27257 bp, 35 predicted proteins | sample AntAceMetag02UKB_FD_69790 | JGI IMG/M metagenome (GOLD analysis project Ga0075122, IMG submission 69790) | Saline lake microbial communities from Ace Lake, Antarctica - Antarctic Ace Lake Metagenome 02UKB | ecosystem: Environmental > Aquatic > Non-marine Saline and Alkaline > Saline | place...
CGAAAAAGGTTCTTCTGAGAGATATTCTATTTACAATGCCTCTAGGTGTCCTGGTGATGTCTTCGATGCGCTCCAGGGTGTTTTGGCTGACTATTGTAAGCTTAATCCCAGTTCTAGATTGGACGGTAAGATTGCGGGGCATCCGTCTGTTTGTTGGACTGGAAAAATAGAGGATACTGATGGGTATACGGTGAGTCTTGAAGTTCAGAAAAGTTATTTTGAAAAGGGAATTCTTGCTGGATTGGAGCTTAATATGGAATATGATTCTGCTGTGAGCGACGAGGATTTGGAGGTTGTTAGGCGGGCGATTATCGGTTCAGGGCTGGAGAAGATTGAGGCATAGCTTTATAAGCCCATCTTTGGATTTAATATTATAATAATGTTAGAGTCCTTAGACCGCACCCATTTGGTGCACCTCTGTTGAGGCGTCATGGGGATTCATGGTCTAAGAATTATTCTTGGAAATTTATTAGAAAACAAAATGGAACAATTTGAAAAATTGGGCCTTTGCGAGCACGTTTTGAAAGTAATTTCGAACAAGAAGTTTACGAAGCCCTCAGAGATTCAAGAGAAAACGATACCGCTAATTATGGCAGGTAAAGATGTTATAGCTGGCTCAGCGACGGGTTCTGGAAAGACTTTAGCGTTTGGTGCTGGTATGATTAAGAATGTTGTTAAGGGAAATGGTGTTCAGGGTTTGATTTTGACTCCGACTCGAGAATTGGCTGAACAGGTTGCTCAGGCTTTGGAAGAATTTGCTTATTATAAAGAACTAACAGTTGCTCCCGTTTACGGTGGTGTAGGTATGGGGCCGCAGATTAAGAAGTTGGCTTATGCTGATATTGTTGTTGCAACTCCAGGTAGACTTTTAGACCATATGAAGAATAATAATATTACTTTGGCTAAGATCGATTATTTGGTCCTTGACGAGGCTGATCGAATGTGGGATATGGGTTTCAAGGAAGATGTCGGTCGGATTGTTGGGGCTTGTCCTAAGGAAAAACAGACTCTTTTATTTTCGGCTACGATTTCTGGAGACTTGGCGGATTTTTCTGATAAGTATATGAAGTCGCCTGTTGAGATTTCAGTTGAATCTTACGTTGATACTTCTAAATTGAAGCAGATTTATTATGATGTTCGAGATAACGAGAAGTTTGGTTTAATGGTTCATTTGTTGAAGAATGACGAGGATAATTTGTCGATGGTTTTTTGTAATACTCGAAGGAACGCTGATTTTGTTGCTAGGAATTTGAGAGATAATGGTGTTAAGGCTCGGGTTATTCACGGTGGTATGGATCAGTCTAAGAGAATTTCGGCTTTGAAAGAATTTGCTGACGGAATCACGAGAGTTATTGTTTGTACTGATGTTGCTGCTAGAGGTTTAGATATCCAGGGGATTTCGCATGTTTACAATTATGATTTGCCCTCAGATCACAAAGATTATATTCATAGAATTGGCCGAACTGCTCGAGCCGGAGAATGTGGGATGGCTGTTAATATTTTGGCAAGTAGGGATTATGATAATTTTTCGAATATTCAAAGACATAATGAAGGTCTTGTTGTGAAGAGAGAGAATACTCCACGGTTTGAGAGAGTTGCTGTTAAATTTGACGAGCCACGAGCTAGTAAATTTGGAGGTGTTCACGGACGAGCTTCTCGAGGACGAGGTATGAATATTGGTGGACGAAGGCCTGAGGATAGACGAGATGGGAAGCCTGATGGTCGAGGTAGAGAGCAGAGAGGGGATAGAAATAAGAGAAGTAATTCAAGTTCTAGGGATGGATTTAGGGGCGGTGGACGAAATACTGCTCAGAGACGAGATAGACATTAGAGTGCAATAATAGTTATAAAGAATTTTTGTGATTTCCTTGGATGAAAGAGGCGTTGATGCGATTTGTTTTAGAGAATTCCCTTAGTCCTTTTAGTTCTGGGAAGACCTTAATTAAGAACGGTGACGAATCTATATATAAGACGCGTGATGCTAAGGCAATTCATACCAAGGTTTTGTCTAAGGTATCTTCGAAATTTGTTTTTAGTGAGAGTGCTAATCTTTGGAATGTGTTCAGATTTACAGGGGATGTGATGGAAATTAAGAGACGACAGGAATTTTTTAGAAGCTTAAACTTGATGAATAATGATTATTTGGAAGAGTTAGCTAAGCCGAGAGCTACTTGGAGGCCGAGATATGATGTTGTTGCTGTGACTGAGGATGAGTCAACCTTTGTTCGGTTGAATAAACTTGGCTGTGGAGTGCAGTTGTTGACTTCGCAGAATGATGTGATGGAACTTGAGAGGTATGATATTGTCCAGGTTGTTGATTGTGATGATTTTAGTATTCTTTTGGAGAGGTTGCCACAGTCGGTTTTTCTGAATTCTGTTGAAGATATTTATCTTGAGAGATATTTGGAGCAATTATCTGGCTGGAAGGAGAATTTTATGGTTTTGAAAAAGGCTGACGTCTCAAATGATGTTAAGATTTTGCTAAATGAGCTTGAGCCGATGTTTAATTTGTTGGAGAATAAGGAAGGAAAGATAATTACTGAGAGTGAGGTTGAGAAAACACTTGAGACTATTAACGACGCTGTTGGGGTTAAAATTAAGGAAATGACGATTTCGGGTGAGGCGATGATGAAGATGTTGTCTGAAGGTAAGATGCCGCATGCTATTTTGGAGATTGTTCGTGGGGCGATTGAGAGTTCTGGTCTGTCTGAACATATTTTTAATCTTGGTATACCGGTTACAATTGATTATAAGGAACTTGAGGATCAGATTAAGCGGCAAAGTGCTTCGGAGTTTACAGATTTGGCTGAGAGGGTTAAGAAAGCGGCTGAGAAATTGAAGCGTATACCTACGATTTTGGAGAAATTATCGGCTTTGATATTGGTTGAGGATTTTGTTGGAGGTATTTCACAATGGATCGGGCAAGGGCGGTTGTTTCCGAGTGCTTCGGAGAACTTACATTTGAGTGATGCGCGTAATATGTTCCTGGATAATGCACAGCCGATTAGTTTTCAGCTTGATAAGTTTAGTAGGTGTTCGATTTTGACTGGGGCGAATAGTGGTGGGAAGACGACTTTGCTTGAGCATGTTTTACAGAATATTAGCTTGTATCAATTGGGGTTGCCTGTTCAGGGTGAGGTACACATGCCGATGTTTAGTGATGTTTATTATTTTGCGAAGACTAAGGGGTCGACTTCTAAGGGGGCGTTTGAGACTTTGTTGACGCAGATGAGTAAGGTTAAGCCTGGAGAACATTCATTGATTTTGGCTGATGAGATTGAGGCCGTTACTGAGCCTGGTGTTGCTGGGAAGATTATTTCTGCGACTGCTGATTATTTTATTCGGAAGAACTGCTTTTTGATTTTGGCTACGCATTTGGGGGCTGAGATTGCTAAGTCTTTACCTGAGGGTTCACGAATTGATGGGATTGAGGCGAAAGGGCTTGATGAGAATTTTAATTTGATAGTTGATCATAATCCTGTTCTGGGACGGCTTGCGCATTCGACTCCTGAGTTAATTGTTGAGAGAATGGCTAACGCTCATGCTGGAGATTATTTTGAGTTTTTACATAAGAAGATGCAATCACAATAACTTATTGTAAAGCCATGCGAAGAACCATGATAGAATAAATACATCTAAGAAAACATAGCCTGCTCCGACAAATGCGCCGAAGAATGATGGCGTGTAACCGACACCGCTATAAACAATTGATAGTATTTCTGTTATACCCATAATACCCATTACAAATGTTATTGCTCCTGCGATTATTGCAGCTGCAAGCGCAAATTTAACTGGTCCTAATTTTAGTGTCATCTCTTTTTTCTTCATGTTATAATTCTAATCTTCTTTTCTTTTAGCTAGTTTTCTCTCGACGATTACAAGGAAAGCTAGAATTCCGACTGCTGCGATAAATATCATTGATAATGGGACTTTTCTTAGTGAGATCATTCTGTCATCTACTTTTCTTAGGTCGTCTGCTCCTGCAAATCCTGTGTAATCTACTAATTCTTCATCGATTGCACCTACTACATTACCCGTTCCGAATAATTGTACATCTTTCCTCTCTATCGTGTTTATTCCGTCTGTTACTTCAATGTTGTATGTTCCGTCTGCAGATATTAGTTTCAAAACTTTTATGTCGCCTGCTTTTATGTTTTGTATGTAGCTGTTAGTTGTGTCTCCAATTTTAATCTGGATTGTTTTTGTGTAACGAGTGTTTCCGTTGTTTTCGATAATTAGGCTGTCTGCTTCAATTCGGAGTTCTACATCTTGATTTTCTCCGACATTAAAAGATCTTGTTACTTCTGATTCTCCGTAGATTGCTGTCATTGTCCAGATTCCGCTTGGGAAATCGTTTTCAATCTTTATTGTTGTTTCTTCGTTAGAAGTTGTTGCGCTTATTACTTCTTTTTTCTGTAATGCGTCACTTAATATATAATCCACTTGTTGTTGTGTTTCTATTCCGTTTTCAAGTAGAATTATTTTGAAAGTCATATTTTCACCAGGGTTATATTCTTCTGCCTGTAGTCCTGATATGTCGATTGAGAATTCTGCAGCGGAAACAAGTGCTGTCGTGAGAAGTACTAATGATAATACAATTAATAGCCCACTTCTTTCTCCCATGGTTGATTAAGCTGGAGATTATATTTAAATGTTGTGGCGTTGTGACTCGTTGTCAATAATATTTATATAGTCTTTATGGCTTGTTTTGAAATGGTTGGGAAAAATCGGGTGATTGCAATGACAGTTTCTATAGTTGGGGTTTTTGTTATTAGTTTTTTACTTATGAATTCCGGCTTGAACATAACAGGTCATGCGATTTTTAATAACGGAAATCAGACCGAATTTGATTTGGGGACTTATAGTGATGTTGAGTGGAATGGTGTTTCGGTTGTTTTAGGTTCTGGGGAGATTTCTGGAGGATACGTGAGTCAGATTTTTGATGCAGGTAGTGAGGCCGTTTGGAACAATTTTACCTGGGAAGGTGGCGCTTTTGGAGAGTTGTTAAATAATGAAGATGGAGATTTAATGACTGATAATATTTTATTGATGCATATGGATGAGACTTCTGGTTCTATTAGTGATGGTTCGGGTAATGGAAATGACGGAACTTATAGTGGTGCTTTATATGATCAGAGTGGTAGGATAAATTCTGCTGTTGGTTTTGACGGAGTGGATGATATGATTAGTACGCCCGTGGATTTATCGGGATTGCAGGAGATTACAATTTCTGCTTGGTATTATCGTGATTCGGCGGCTGACAGGGTAGATATTTCACAGACTGATGATGATAATTTTGATAGGATTAAGTTGATTCGTAATAGTAATGGATTAGTGTATGCCGTTTTCCAGACAGGTTCTTCGAATATTCTCGCGACTTTTAGTGATAGTAATACTGGTTGGGAACATTTGACTATGGTATATAATGGTGCGGGTGCTTCAAATGGTGATAGACTGAAGATGTATAAAAATGGTCAAGAGCAATCTTTGAGTTTTACTGGAATAATCCCATCTTTGGCCCCAGAATTTTCTAATAATTTAAACTTGGGTTATGATGATGGTTCGTCTGTTTATTCTAAGGGAAGACTTGATGAGGTTGCTGTTTGGGATAGGAGTTTGTCTTCTGCTGAGGTCTCTGAAGTCTACGAGAGAGGGGCTGTATATGTTGATTTAAACGTTAAGACTTGTGATGACGATGCTTGTTCTGGAGAAAGCTGGGAAGATGTTAATGAAGCTAGTCCCCAGGATTTGACCTTGGATGATAATCAATATTTTCAGTATTCATTTGACTTTACAACTTTTGATTCTTCAATTGGTCCTAATTTAGAGAGTGTTAGTATTGATTATGATTTAGTTAATGCAGCTCCCGTTGTTGAGATTTCATCTCCAGAGGCAAATAGGCTTTACACTGATGGAGTTATTGGTTTGAATTATTCTGCTGTTGATGCGGATGGTAACTTAGATTCTTGTTGGTACTCTGTGGATTCAGGGGTTACTAATATTAGTTTGGTTGGTTGCGCAAATATCAGTTTGGATTTGGCAGATGCTAGTTATTCTGCTATTGTTTATGCTAATGATTCTTTGGGATTGGTTGCGAGTGATACTATTGATTTTAGCGTCGATGTTAATGGGGTTTTTGTTTCTGTGACTCAGCCTACTGGCGAGAAAACTTCGCGAACTGGGATTGCGTTAGAGTATTCTGTTGCCGGAGCTGATGAGTGTTGGTATAATGTTAAGACCTCGATTGGCGGTAGTGTTATTGAAAATACTAGTTTAGAGGATTGTAATGTTTCGAGTTTTAATGTCTCTAATGATGGAGATTATATTGTGAACCTTTTCGGAAATAATACTTTGGGAAGTTCTGATGCTAGTACTTCAAGTTTTTCTGTTGATACTTCGGTTACTGTGCCCGCACCTTCAAGTAGTGGTTCTTCCGGTGGATCGGGTGGTGGTTATATCCCATACAACAATAAAGGTGGTGCTGAGTTAGAGGTTGAGAATATTAGTGCTATTATTCAGATTGGTGAAGAAAAGAGTCTTGTTGTTAGCGTGAAGAATGTTGGGAAAGTTTCTGCCAATAAGTGTAGTCTGGTTGGAGATAGGGCTTATTTTGATTCTTCAGATTCTTCAAATATTGGAGTTGGTGAGATTGTTGAATTCGGATTTGTACTGAATGCTATTGATGGAGTAGAAAATTTAGAAATGAGTGTTGAATGTTTGGATAATGTTAGCGCTGAGGTTTCTTTAGATATTTCTATTTTGAGACCGGAGCTTGATGTTTCGATTGAGGAAATTTCTTTTAATGAGGATGGTTTGTTGCTTGTTGGTTATAGTATTGAGCCGGTAGATAGTAGAGAGGAGGTTTTGTATTTCAGAGTTTCTGTTTCAGATGACGATTTCGTTGAAGCTTCGCAGGATATTTCTTTAGTATTTGGAGAGGTTTACAAGGGAGAGGTTTTGGTAGATGTTTCAGGAATTAATGAGGGTATGCTTCGAGTTTCTATTGGTAATGGCGAGGAAGTTGATTTTGTAGAAGAGGATTTTATTTATGAAGGTTCTCCAATTACTGGTTTTGTTGGATTGAATGTTGATGGAAGCACGACCGCGATTGGTGTTATAGTTTTAGTATTTTTAATTATTGCTGGATTCATTGTTAGAAGGATTTGGAGATTGAGGAAGAATTAATTATAAGTGTAAATCATTTCCGTTGGCGTTTAGCCATTTCTTTTTTCGTTTGAAATTTTGATCTACTGATGCGACTATGTTCCAGAATCTTTTTGAGTGGTTTGCTTCGATTAGGTGGGCGAGCTCGTGAACAATTACGTATTCTAGGATTGGGAGTGGGGCTAGTAGTAGTTTTGTTGAGATATCTATTTCTTTTCCTTTCATTTTACATGCACCCCATCTTGATTTTGTGTATTTATAGGAGACTTTGCCGATTTCTTTGTTGAAGTGTATTATGTTTAATTGGTTAACAAGATCGTTTAATTCTTGGTGGTGATTTTTTGCTAGGAGTTTTTGGAGTTGCTTCGAAATGTATTTCTGTCGAGCTTGTTCGTTGTGCTTGTCTGCGATTTTGAATATAATATAATTACCTTGGATTTTTGAGAAGTTTTTCTCCGAGGGTCTTATTTCGATTTGAAGTCTATATATTTTGGAATATGTTTTCAGGTAGTCGTTATGTTGATATATTTTCTTTTTTTGTTTCGCTATTGCAGTGTCTTGGATTCTTTGGGCTGCCCAGTGGACCAGTTCATTAATTTCCTTCTCTCTGTTTTTGGCTGATAGATGTCTGGGAATTCTGATATTGACTCCGTGATTTGTTATTGCGACTCTTGTCGAATTTCGCCTTTCTATGAAAATGTTGAAAGTGTATTCTTCACCCGCGATTTTTATTAGTCTCTTTTCTTCCATTGTTATTCTAGGGGGTTTGGGATTTTAAATGATAGGGTATTATTTTTGATACATTTCGCTTATTGACTCGCCGTGAGACATTCTGTAGATTACTTCTGAAAACAAGCCTTCTAGCGGTACAACCTCGATCTTCCCCGCTGATTTTTGGGGAATAGAATTTGTTACAATTATTTTTTCGAGCTCTGATGCTTCAAATGCTTTTCTTGCATCACCACTAAAGAGTCCATGGGTTGCGCATGCATAGATGTTTCTTCCGCCACCCTCTTTAATTTTTTCGGCAGCCGTTCTCATGGTTCCGCCTGTATCTATCATATCATCTACTATAAGGACATTCTTATCTTTTACATTTCCGATTAGAGTCATGCTGTCTATTCCGCTCTTATCTCTTACCTTATGTGCAATTGCCATACCCACTCCTAGTTTTCTTGCGTAAATTTCTGTGTTTTTTGCACTATTTGCATCTGGTGCCATTAATATGGTATTTTCTAAGAAGTCTGGGTGTCTTTCTTTTATTTGATTTATAATGTAGGAAAATGCCTTCAGGTTTTCAAATGGAATTCTGTAGGCTGATTCAGTTGCGGCATTATGAACGTCGGTGGTTATTACACTGTTACCATATGTTTGGATCATGTCTGCAGCAACTTTCGCTGTGATTGGCGATCTTGGTGCCGCTCTTCTATCTTGTCGCATATATTTATGGTAGGGTAAGACATCATTTATTGTCTTGGCGCCACTTCTCATTAGTGCGTCATTTACGATCCCTATTGACACTAGCCAATCTTGGGGGGTCATTTTACTGTCTTGAATAAAAAAACAATCCCTTCCTCTTACGCTATCTTTTATTTCTGCATAGATTTCACCGTCGGAGAATTTTTCTACATCAACGTGGCCTAATTTATACCTATGACGTCTTTTGTTATTAGAGTTAAGTTTTTCGTAGATTGTTTCTGCAAATTCATACGCGGCCCCCTTTTTGTCGGCTAAAATCATGGTAGGTGCGTCTTGCATATATATAATTTTTTTCTTGAGTATATAAATATTATTGGGATTAGTTAGATATTTAATGGGTATTTTGTTTAAGAGTGTATGAAATTTGTGGTTCACTGGAAGGGCGATGCTTATGATTTTGAGTGGTTCGATGATGTTGATTTTGAGAAATTGGATAATGTGAAGCAGGCTTATGGTTTTGTTTTCGATGAAGACGGGAAGATTTGCGTTGTTAATGTTCATCACGAGGATGATCGATGGTGTTTGCCTGGTGGGGGTCCGGAGGATTATGACGATAATTTTGAGGAGACTTTGATTCGTGAGGTTGATGAGGAGGCCGATTTGGATATTAAGGATATTCAGAGGTTTGGTTATATGAAGGTTACTTCGCATAAGAATCCGGAGAATGTTCAGTTTTGTTTAAGGTATGTTGCTAAGGTTGCTAAGGTAAAGGAGCAGACTGAGGATCCGTGTAAGGGCAGGATTCCATTTAGGAGGTTTGTTTCTGTAGGAGAATTTAATGAGGCTATTAATTGGGGTGAGAGTGGAGCGATTCAGTTGAGGAAAGCTTTGGAAGCTTTTGATTAGTTAACTCTTTAAGTGATTATTTCTTTGTTATATTATGGTAAGAGTTAGATATTCGTTTGGATGTAGGCATACTGGTAGGATCGCGAATATTAAGAAGCAGAGGAATAAGTATCCGGATGTTATGCGGGATGTTGTAAGGATTTCTGATATTGTTCTTGAGATTTTGGATGCGCGGTATATTGAGGAGACGCGGAATCTGTTGGTTGAGGAAGATGTCTTGAAGAAGGGAAAGCTTTTGATTTATATTTTTAATAAGGTTGATTTGGTCGATCAGAAAGAGCTTGAGGAGCAGATACCTGCTTGGATGAAGCCTTATGTTTTTATTTCGGCTACTAAGAATATCGGGTTGATGGAAATTAAGGCTCGGATTAAGATGGAGGCTAAGCGGATTATTAAGGAACGGAATGCAACGGCTGCGGAGCCGCAGATTATGTCTAATAAGTTTTCTAAGATTGAGGATAAGAAGTCTAGGGATAAGAAGGCGAAGGAGACTCGGGGTGATGTTGTTAAGGATATGAGTGGGGCTAAGCGGGTTCATGTTGGGGTTATTGGTTATCCGAATGCGGGGAAGTCTTCTGTGATTAATTTTATTACTAGGCGTGGAGTGGCTAAGACGGCTAAGCAGGCTGGGTTTACGAAGGGAATGCAGAAGATTCGGATGAGTGAGGATATTTTGATTTTAGATACGCCTGGGGTTATACCGATTGATAAGTATTCTACTGAGGCTAAGACTTTTGCGCAGGATGTGAAGGTTGGGGGCAGGACTTATAGTGATGTTAAGGACCCTGAGGATGTTGTGTTTTATTTGATTTCGGCGCCGGCGCCTGTGGATCCGGAGAATGTTACGAAGACTGAGCAGATGGCGATTAATGAGGCGGATATTAATAGTAAGGCGATTGATGCGTTTTATGATGTTAAGAGTGATGGAGACGTTGAAGTATTGATTGAGGCTTTGGGTAAGGCGAAAGGATTCTTGGGTAAAGGTGGGAAGGTTGATACTGACCGGGCTTCTAGATTGATTCTGAGAGATTGGCAACTGGGTGTTATTACGCAGAAGAAAGAGGCGAAGAAGTAACGTTTAAATAATATTAATTCTATTTTGTTATATGGGAAAGATGGTGGTGATACAATCTATTATATTAGCTATACTTGTTGTGGTAATGTCTACAATGTTTTATGGGTATTTTACGTATAGTTCTGCTATGATTCTTGGACTTCTTACTTTATTTTATCTGAAGAAAACTTCTAGGAAAGATGCATTGAAGATAAATCTTTGGAGTTCTTTGGTCGCTTTTATCGTGATGTTGATTGCCTATGCGGTTCTTTCTTGGCTTAGTTCGATATTTTTTGGAAGCGGTGCGACTGGCGGTATCGAGGCATCGGGTGGACTTGTGACCTTCTGGGAGATTTTTGATATTAACAATCTTTTACCAAATGGAGCGGCTTTTCTGGTTCTGTTCAATATTCCTATGTTGATTTATTATTTCTTTGGAAAGAAAGATGAGCCGGTTATTCCAGCGCCTATTCAGGTGCCCGTTGCACCTGTTGTTCAAAGCGCCGGCCTCAAGAGTTAAATAGCGATTATCCTATTCTTAATTATGGTTAAACTGAAGCGAATTAATAAATATATTAGTGATTCTGGACTTTGTTCTCGTCGGGAAGCTGATAAGTTAGTTGAAGCTGGACGAGTTGAGTTGAACGGAGAGAAGGTTGTAACGGGCGCGAAAGTTGGTGTTGGTGACACGGTTAGGGTTGATGGGAAGTTGGTTGAGGCTGCGAGTGAGCGGATTTATATGGCTTTCAATAAACCGACAGGGATTACTTGTACAACTGATTTGAAGGATGAGGATAATATTATCGATTACATAAATTATAACGAGCGAATTTTTCCAATTGGCCGTTTGGATAAAATGAGTGAGGGGTTGATATTTTTGACGAATGATGGAGATATTGTGAATAAGATTTTGCGGGCTGGCAATGAGCATGAGAAGGAATATGTTGTGAAGATTGATACGAAGATCACTGACGATTTTATCAATAAGATGGCGAGTGGGGTTAAGATAATGGGGACAGTTACGCAGCCTTGTAAAGTTGAGCGGAAGAGCAATTATTCTTTTAGGATTACGTTGACACAGGGGCTTAATCGGCAGATTCGTCGGATGTGTGAGGCTTTGGGAACTCGAGTTAGTAAATTGAAGCGGGTTCGTATTATGAATATTGGCTTGGAAGATATTAAGTGTGGAGAGTTTAGGTATTTAACTGAAGAAGAAATGGCCGAGATTATGAAAGCGGTTGAGTCAAGTAGCGGGACTGAAGAGGCGAGTTTAATAGAGGCTGAGGAATAAACAAACAAGTATTTTTAAACTGATTTATCTTGGGTATTACTTATTTGTTGTTGATATGTTTGACGCTTGGCACGATACAAGTGGCGACCATGATACTGACTGTGGGTGGAGAACTGATATAGTTTATAATATTGCAGACTATATACATCCAAACGCTATGGGTGCACAGTATTGGGCTGATAAGATGTGGAATGAATCTATGAATAGATGGAAAAATAATACGTTTCAATCTTCGATAACTCCAACAATTTCAGACGAATATTACTTTAGATGTTATGCAGATGACAATAGAAGAAGTTTAGTCTCTGATATGGGAAGTATAAATTTCACTTACACCGCTCCGACAGTTCCTTCAGAAGAAGAAATTGTAGCATCTCCTGGAAGTTCTTATGTTCCAACGCCCACTATTTGGACGGGAACTACTTATGTAACGACTGAGGAGCAGTTTGATGAGGGATTTACGAAGCTGGTTGCTGAGAAAGAACGGTTTAAAATTATTGTTGATAATATTGGTGTGAAAGAAACTCACCATGTTGGTGTGAAAGAAATTGCGAATGATTCTGTTTTGATTATTATTGAGAGTGATCCTGTTGAAGTTAGATTAAAGGTTGGAGAAGATGCTAAGGTTGATGTTACCAACGATAGTTATTATGATGTTTATGTGATTTTGAATGCAATTGTAGACGGTAAGGCTGACATTACTGTTAAGGAAATGTATGAGATGATTCCTGAATCGGTTGAGGGTTCCGTTGAGACCAATGGGGAAATTGTTGAGCAAGAGAGTCCTATGGGAAGTGTTCCTGGTGAAATAAAGATAACCTGGCTTTTATTCTGGACTATAATTTTGGCTATTCTTGTGATATTGATTGTTTTGGCTATAAGGGAATTAAGGAAATAAATCGTTACTAATCGGTAATTACATAATACATAGCCTTATAAGGCTACTTTTGGATTTTTTATTATGAAATTTGAATCATTAAATATTATTGACCCGATTTTGCGTGCGCTTAAAGATAAGGGCTACATAACACCGTCGCCGATACAAGAGAAAACTATTCCTTTGTTATTGGATAATAAGGACGTAATTGGGATTGCGCAGACTGGTACCGGTAAGACTGCGGCGTTTGTTATTCCTGTTTTGCAAAAACTTCATGAAAAAGCTGAAGGTTTTCAGGGAAAGAATCCGCGAGCTTTGATTTTGGCACCAACTAGAGAATTGGCTGCGCAGATTAGTGAGAGTTTTGATGCTTATGGCAAGTTTTTGAATTTAAGACATTTAGCTGTTTATGGTGGTGTTGGTATTGGACCTCAGGTTAAGATTTTATCTAGAGGTGTTGATATTTTAATTGCTACTCCTGGACGTTTGATGGATTTGATGAATCAGGGAAAAGTTAATTTGAGACAAGTTGAGTTTTTTGTTTTAGATGAGGCTGACCGAATGCTTGATATGGGATTTGTTAGGGATATTAAGAAAATTGCTTCTGCAATTCCTACGCAAAGACAGGGTTTATTTTTCTCGGCTACCATGAGTAACACCGTCGCTGATTTGACTTTGGACTTTTTGAAGAATCCAGTTCGTGTTGATATTGCCCCTGAGCATGTGGCGGTTGATAAGATTGAGCAGTGTGTTTTCTTTATTGACCAGGTTGATAAAAATGAGCTGTTGTTAGATTTAATGAAGCAGCAGGATTTGCAAAAGGTTCTGGTTTTTGTTGGGATGAAATATAGGGCTGATAAGGTTGCTAGAATTTTGGACCAAAATGGTGTTAGCGCTGATGCAATTCATGGGAATAAATCTCAGTACCAGAGAACTCGAGCATTGAATAATTTTAAGAGTGGAAAAGTTAGAGTTTTGATTGCGACAGATATTGCGGCTCGAGGAATTGACATTAAGAATATTGGACACGTGATTAATTTTGATTTGCCAAATGAGCCTGAGAATTATGTTCATAGAATTGGTCGAACTGCGCGGGCTGGGAAAGATGGTATTGCTTATTCTTTTTGTGCGGCTGAGGATAGGAATTTTTTGAATCAGATCGAGAGGATCATTAAGAGAAAGATTGAACATGTTGAGCATAAGTATCATTCTATTAAGGCTAAAAGTGCTGAAGGTAAGGACGCTAAGCCGGCTCCGCGGAGAGGGAGTACTGGAAGGCCGAGAGGTCGAGGCGGAAGTGATGGACGAGGAAATGTTCGAAGTCGAGGACGAGGAAATGCTCGCGGGGACAGAAATTCTCGAAGTGGTGGTGGTTCATCTAGAAGTATAAGAAGTGGACGAGGTCGATCTGATAGTGGTGCTGGACGAAGTAGAAGTAGAAGATAGTTATTTTTTTAGAATTTTCGGAAGAATTAAATACAAGTAATTCGTTATAGAATAAAGATGGTGGACTTCAAGTTTCATTGGGTGAAGATTTTTGTGAGTTTTATTGCTGGTTTACTTGGAAGTTCGTTTTGGATTTTTAAGGCGCTTGGTAAGCATTTGGATTACAAAGCGATTCCGGGAATGGGTAATTATTATAGTCTTTGGGGAACGATAGTTCGGGATGAACTTTGGGGAGAAATTATTGCTGGATTTTCTGTCAGCCTTGTTCTTGCTTATGTTGTTTATAGTTTGGTCCAGAGAAAGAGGGACTCGGAATTAGTAGGTTAATAAAAATAAAGTATTGTTTTCGTGTCTAAAGGCTTTATCAGCAGTTATAGATCGATTTAGAGTTATCATGTTGTTGCTATGCGCTAGCTATCCAACCGTCGCCATGGGTATCTTTTTCCCAGGATGCGCCGTTCATTGCTCTATCGATCGCACGAATTACTCCATCTCGGTCTCGGCCGCCGCTAGAGTTCAAGTCGTCGTATAAAACTTGTAATTTAACTATCATCTTTCACCTCCTTGAATATAATTGGTGTTTTTTCTTTATATAGAAATATGACATCGGATGTATATTTGGCAGAGTAATTTGCTTTATATAGCGTTTGACTTTTGAGTAGTTGTAGTTAATTGGTGGGGGGTAACTGGCGGTTTTGGGTGTTTACTATAGCGAATTCCAGTATCCTATAAAATCACTTTTCAAGCTCAGAAATATCTCGGCAGCTTCGTTTTTCTTGGCGAGTGGACTTGTGAAGAGTTTTCGTATTTGCTTCATTGGTACTTCACCCGAAATATATGCACCGAAAAGATTTTCGCCCAAATTATATGCTTGATTGTATACTAAACACTCAAAGTCTTCCCTGTTTCTTTGTGAGAATAATTCTTCTAATTTGTCTCGAGTTTTTACATAATCTTTATTTTCTAGGGGGTCATATTGAGTTTCGAACAGACTTTTTCTTTGGGGCCAAATTAATTTAGATCCGAAAAAACCAAACATCTCTGCTATGGTGTTTTGTCCAAAATATTCAAAGAGATTATCCCTTTTTATTTTTAAGTTGGAATTGATAAAATGGAGAAAGTGTGTTGCTTCTTCTGATACGTCTACGATATTCGCTCTTCCTAATAATATTATTTTTTCTTTTTTCAGAAATGCGCTGCAGTTTTCTATTTTTTCGTTGCTGTCTTCATTTTCGCCATACTCTCTTATTTGTAGGTCGTTGAAAATCCCCCTATGTTGGGGACCCACACCCAAGGATTCAAATTTAAGATTTTTACCTACCCAATAAACCTCTGGCAGATATGGCACATTGACTCCAATTTCCTCCGCTATCTCGTCGATTATCTCGTAGGTTTTATTCTCTAGCTTTGATTGCTTTTGATCCCATCTCATTAATATATAGACGTTTATGAATTATTTAAGAATTGTCGTGATTGGTTTTTTGCTAACAAAGTCGTCAGCGAAATGTTTAAATAGTTTAATATCTAAGATATATTATGCAACTTATTTGTTGTTGACTTCGGTTAACTTCATCCCGGTTGTTTGTTTGATTTCGGTCAAGCTGGAGAGGGGTGACGTTAAAATTGATACTCTCCTTTTTTATTTTTATCTTATAACATAAGTATTTATTAATCTGTAATTCCTTGAATTAGTATGTGTATAGGCGATATGAGTTATATGGGAAGCGATGAAGATAGTTTCAAGCCCTGCCCTGATAAAACCAGAAGGGCGCCCTCTATTTTTGCTCAAAGTGACCCGGCACAGGAATTGTATGACACTGTTTTTGATTATCTTAGTGGGTGTGCTCAGCGGGAAGATACTGAATGATAATCTTGTTTATATAGAAGCTATGCCTTATTCTATAATGGAAAATTATCAACTAGAAATGGTTGAGAGCCCAAGATTTTGGATGACTGATTATTGGAATATGTGGTATCCGCGATCTGCAAGAATTCATAAATCTCGTAAAACTGGAGACATGGAATGGTTGAGAAATAATCCAGCCATAACTTTCCCCGAATTTATTTCAAACAGCGATTGTTATGATGATTGCAAATGTGATTTGAGCACTATTTCGAGTAGATTTCTTTGTCAATCAGATAGGTTGGTTGTGGTTTATAATAAACTGATTACATATCCACAACTTGATTTAGATAAGTTGGATAAAACAGTTCAATTGGCCCACCGGGTAATATATAATTAATTTTCTAATTGTGTCGTAATCGACTCTGGGACAAAACTCAAGCATACAACTGAAATAGGTTTCTCCAAATAACTTTACAAAAAATAACAGTATCAATTCTATCTTCTCTTTTTTGTCCAATTCTCCATCCCAATAATTTTTTATCAACGCCGAAGGCACTCTCTGAATTATTTCTTTTATAATATTCTTTTAGATATCCAAAAGTATCTGTAACAAATTCCGTCAACCTTTCATTCCAAAAAAGACCATTTTTCATAGTTATATTTTTCTTAGGAATAAAATAAATCTTACACCCCCTGTAAGAATTAACATCTTTTGGATTACTATAATATCTATCCAGTCTAATTGATCTAATGCAAATATCACCGTCGCTGAGCATTCTCATAGCTTTAAAATAAGCATCCTTTTCACTTTTTAAACTAGACCCATAACAAACATACATCTTAGAATCTAGATCCATCAAAGCAAATTTATAAACAAATTTTTTCTTTTTTCCGTAGGCAACTTTTGATTTTTCTCCAAGATTAGAGGCATAAGTTTGGTAATGAACTTTTATCATAAGGCTATATCCCGTTGCATCTCCAGATGCATCAATTTTACTAATGCCTTTTTCTTTTAGTATTAAATTACATAAATTATAAAGTGCCAATTTAACTTCGTCGTCGGAATAAAGTCTTTCAATTGTTTTGTAGCTTACATCAATTCCAAATACCATAAAAAATATATCTAATAAATAAGTCATCATCCTATTACTTTTTCCGATAAGTTGTTGAAGTAAAATTAAAATCAACTTTTGTTTTAAGGATAATTTTGAAGGCCTGCCTGTTTTTTTCTCGATAATTAAAGTTTTTGTAGCATGATCTATTAATGAATCAAAGTTTTTTACTGCCAATTTTATCTTTTTCATAAAATTCTTTTCATAATCTTTCGAATTTTTATGCTCGACACCAAACTCTTCTTTGTACTGATTTAGAAGATATTTATCCAGTTGTTTTAGTTTTAATTTCACCGCTTTTTCATTTGTCATAAGTGTATAGTGCTAACAAGAGTAAATATACTTTGTTGTTGTGGAGTATACAAAAATACTTAAAGGATGGTGCCTAACATAAATTTAAATTAAATGGAATCCTAAAATTATATGTTTATTAGAAAAAAGAAAGTTAGAGGGAAATTGTATTATTATATTGTTGAGAATAAGTTAGTAGATGGAAAAGTTAAGCAAACTGTTTTAATGTATTTGGGGAATACTGAGAGTATCCTTGAGAAATTTAAGAAGTTAAAACCTATTGATTAGTTTTGTCCCAGAGCCGTCGTAATCGAAATGTTTAAATAGTTTAATATCTAAGATATATTATGCAACTTATTTGTTGTCGGTTTCGGCTGACTTCGACCTGGTTGTTTGTTTGATTTCGGTCAAGCTGGAGAGGGGTGACGTTAAAATTGATACTCTCCTTTTTTATTTTTTATCTTCTTATAATAACATTAATAAATGATAGATTGTTTAGTTTATTATGAAAAAGATTGATAATTCGATTAAAATAACTGGGATAATTTCTTTGGCTGCGATAATTATTATTTTCATTATTATTTCTACTGTTGTTCGGGTTATGCCTACGGAAACTGTGAGTGCGAATGGTGTTGCGGAGATTGAAGTTATGCCAGATTTAGTGACTATTAATTTTAATGTTGAGACTAGGGGTGATACTGCGGCTGAGGCTAAAGATGCAAATGCTATAATTGTCGACGCTGTTGTGGCTGCTTTGATGAATGAGGGTTTTAGTCGTGAGGAGATTGTGACGCAGAATTTTAATGTTTACGAGGAATATGTTTATGGTGATGGTGATTGGGGGAGAGGTAGTCGGGAGTCAACTGGATTCAAGGCGACTCATGGAATTCAAGTTGAATTTAATATTGATAAAAGTGATAGGATTGGTGGAACTGTTGATTCTGGTATTGATAATGGGGCGGTTCTTAGTTATATTAATTTTGGATTGAGCACTGAATTGCAGAACGAATATAAGGCTGAGGCTTTGAAATTAGCGGCACAGGATGCTCGGGTTAAGGCGGAAGCGATTGCTGAGGGACTTGGTTCGAAGGTTGGCCGAGTTGTTTCGACTACTAGCTCTAATTTTAACTATTATCCTAGAATGGTTTATGCTATGGAAGATAGTGCTGCTACCGTGAGCGGCTCAAAGATCGAGACTGATATCCAACCAGGCGACCAAAATGTTAATGCACAGGTTTCTGTGACTTACAAGTTGAAGTAGATATGTTTATAATTCTCTATTGAGTATATGTTTTATGGGATTTTGGCCGATAGTTTTGAATGTTTTGAGGAATAGCGATGTTGTGCTTTTGTTAGTGGATGCTCGGATGCCTGACATTACCCAGAATAGTGAGATTGTTAAGAAGGTTGAGAATATGAGGGGGAAGAGGCTTGTTATTGTTTTTAATAAATCGGATTTGATTTCTAGGAAGGATATTGAAAAATTGAAGAAGGAATATCCTAATGCGTTTTTTGTTTCGGCTTCTAAGAAGGTTGGTGTTAAGAAATTAAAGGAGGCTCTTGATAATATGGCGGAGAATTGGGAACAGAGAAGTCTTCGTGTCGGTCTTGTTGGTTATCCAAACATAGGGAAGTCTACCTTGATTAATTTGCTTGCACCTGCGGCTAAGGCTAAGGTTTCGGCGGTTTCTGGGACCACTAAGAAGACTTTATGGGTTCGGAATGGGAGATTGCGTATTATGGATTCGCCTGGGATTATTCCGTATGGGGACAAGAAAGTCCAGATTGGGATGACTGCTTCGAAGGATCCGCATAAGATTAGGAATCCAGAGAAGGTTGCGATTAGTATAATTGAGCTTTTGATGAAGAAGAATCCGGCCTTGTTGACTAAGTATTATGGTGTTGATTTGGAGAAAGTTGGAGAGAAAGTTGATGAGGAAAGTGGGGAAACTGTTTTAGATTCTTATGAAGCGTTTGAGGAAATTGGTCGGAAGATGGGTTATTTGGTTAAGGGTGGCGATGTTGATGAGAATCGAATTTGTATTAAGGTAATTGATGATTGGCAGAAAGGCCGGATTATGATGAAGTAGGTTGCTTATTATTATTTTGGAATAGTTTTGTGATTAACCATCCTATAATTGCGAAGAAAATTATATTTGCTACGTGTCCATAAAAAACAGAGCACATTCCAAATCCCTGTGTGCCGTTTCCAAGTAGTCCACATACTGGTGAGATTATTCTTGAGATAGAATAATTTTGTAGAAAGATACCTGCTAGCCAGAATATTATACCTATAATTCCGCCCAACAATGCTCCCTTTGATGGCGATGGTGCTCCATTTTTGTACGCTATGAAAATTAAGATTAATGCCACGATTACGGCCAGGACACCCACTAAAATAATAATATAAGCCATTTTATATTATTATTAAGAAGAAGTCTTATTTATACGTTTGTGTAGAATTATGATGAAGTAGAATTCTTGAAAATAAACGCAGGGAAATTAATCCCCACGGTGCTTTTGGGCTATTATTCTCATCCTTTCGAATAGAATAATAATCCGCGGGCGGCAATATTAAAGACTAATTTTGTTTTTTAAAGATATGGATTGGGTTGAAATAGTGTCTCTCATTATATCCATCTAATCATATAAGTCTTTATAACTAATTTTATGCTTGAGTTTTTATGGCGCGGATTGTTGCTACGGGGTATTCGTTTGACGATGTTTTGATTGTTCCTAAGTATAACAAAGTTAGATCTAGAAGTGAGGTTAATTTTCGGACGCGTGTTACTCGAAATCATTGGATTGATATTCCCATCGTTGCTGCTAATATGGATACTGTTTGTGATTCTAGGATGGCTATTACATTGGGAAGTCTTGGTGGACTTGGAGTGATTCATCGGTTTATGGCAATTAAACATGAGATAGTGGAAGTTAGAAAGGTTAAGGCTCGGGGACTTATTTGCGCTGCGGCGATTGGAATCGGAGATTATGAAGAAAGGGTTGCTGCATTGGTTAGAGCGGGTGTTGATATTTTGGTTTTGGATATTGCTCATGGACATTCTAAATATGCGGGTAAAGTTTTGGATTGGATTAAGACTCATTATCAGGATGTTGATGTGATGGTTGGAAACATTGTTACAAAGGACGCTGCTGAATATTTTTTATCGAAGGGGGCGGATGCTGTTAAGGTTGGGATTGGACCTGGTTCTATGTGTACAACCCGAATTATGACGGGAGCAGGTGTTCCGCAGATTACTGCGATTATGGATGTTTATGAGGCTACTAAGGGGGAGATTCCAATTTGTGCGGATGGTGGTATTAGTTATCCCGGGGACATGGTGAAGGCTTTGGGCGCTGGTGCTGAGACGATTATGTCTGGTTCTTTGTTTGCTGGGACAGATGAGTCACCTGGTGAGATTGTCAAACGGAAGGGAAAGAAATTTAAGTTGTATCGTGGAATGGCTAGTTATGATGCGACGATGAAAAAAATTAAGTTAAATAGGGAAGAAAAAAAGATTGTGAGTATTGAGGGTGTTAAAACACTGGTTCCATATGTCGGATCAACTGAAAGTGTTGTTAATAGATTTGTTGGTGGACTTGCTTCAGGGATGACATACGTTGGGGCTAGAGAAATGAAAAATATTGTTGGCAAAGCGGATTTTATTCATATAACGAATTCTGGAATTGAGGAATCTCGGGCTAGGATTTAGCATTTTTCTAATTTACTGACTAAAAGTTTAATAACTGAAGTGATTTTTTTATTGTATGGAAATCGCATTTATCATTTTACCGCTATTAATTTTTCTTGCTAGGGTTGTTAATGTCGGTTTGGGGACACTGAGGGTTATCTTTGTGTCGAAAGGATTTAAGGTTTTGGCGCCGATGTTTGGATTCTTTGAGATTTTGGTTTGGATTGTAGCTACAAAAGGAGTCTTGGATAATAATGCTGGTTTCTGGGTATACATTGCGTATGCTGCTGGTTTTGGTATTGGGAATCTTGTTGGAATTTGCGTTGAAGAGCGTTTGTATATTGGGAAGGTTATGCTTAGGATAATTACTCAGAAGGACGCTGATGATTTGATTAAGAATTTGAGAAAAGAGGGATATCCTTTGACTGTTATTGACGCCAAGGGGAGAGATGGTGATGTGAATGTTATTTACTCAGTTATTGAGAAGCGAGATTTGAAGGCTATAGTTAAAACAATAACGAAGACTAATCCGCATGCTTTTTATTCTGTTGAGGATTTGCGTTTTGCCAGTAGAGGGAAGGTTCCTTTAGATACTGAAAAACTTGTTAATTTTGAAAGAAAGATTAATGAAAATTAAAATTTGTGTCCTATAGAGACTCCGCTGTATGTTCGTGTTTCTGTGCTTTCGTGTTTTCCATCTTGTTTTTTTACGAAGGCGTTGAAATCTACTCCCTTGTATGAACCACCTAGGTTTAATCCTGGTGTTACATGACTTGTACCAGTGCTTCCGTACCAGCCCTTTAGCTTAGCGGCGCTTATTTCTGGTGTTAATGTAAGTTCTAGATCTGCTCCTTTGTGTAAAGTTATTGGTAGTCCCATTTTTGCCCACATTTGTGTACCAGAGCCGGTATCTCCGTGGCTCATTAATTGTGTTACAGCGACTCTGTTATCTAGGGATACTTTTTCACCTAGTTGTTTACTATAATTAACTCCTATTTCACCGATATAATTGTTGTCGAAATCATCGTTCGGATAATGCCAGATAGCGGCTGTTGCGTCTGCAGACAATCCTTTAACTTGATCGATATTTCTAGAATATGTTAATCCTGCGTCGACTTCTTTAAGTTCTCTATTTTGATTAGAATAATCTCCCCATAACCATCCCTTTAGGTTTCCCTTGTGGTTTTCTGGAAGGTTTATTGGAACGCCGACAAAAGCTCTTGTCATTGATCCCTTATTTGGAATTGCTCCACCGCTCATAACATCGTCAGAAATTTATGTAATTTCTACATAGGGTGTTCCTACAGGTCCTGCTTCTGCTCTTGGAGCTAGCATTGGGGCAGCTAATGCAGTTACACCAGCTATAGTACTTGCAGCGTATCTCATTATCTTTTGTTTTGTGCTTCCCATATTATATTTTAATCAACTTACTATTTAGTTTTTGTACCTAAATATTCAGGTAGTTATTCGTAACTATATTAATTTAATAGTAGTTACAGTTAGAAGTGCGAATGAGTTTATAAATCTTTCTGTAGTACTGACTGAATAGTAGTTACAAATGACTAGAATTACTGTGTTATTGATCTAATTCCCTGGGATATTCTGGGAATTTGCCAGATCTATGATAATTTCTAACTTGTGCTTCTATGTGTAAACCATATTGATTTAAAACAGGTATGATTTCACTGTCTCTTTGTTCATGTGAGAACCCCTTTAAAACGGATATTTGGTCGCCTAAATGTCGAACCAAATCCCCCCTTTTCATTAAAGCGAGAGATTCTATATCAGAATTAGTAAGAATTGTCCTGGTTGTTTTCATCATCTCTTTTTTTAGCCTATCCATCTTCTGTATTGGTTGTTTTTATTTATAAATATTTATGTTCGGTAATATGGGTGTTAAGGTTGTTAACAATGCTTTTTTGCTTTTTTATAAAGTTCTTCTTTGTTTGCTTCTATAATTGGTTTGACCCTAGACTCAATTAATTTTTTATTGTAAGCTCCTGAGAAATAGAATTCATAACTTATTTTTTCAACTAGGTCTTCTGGACTTTCCATTAAAGTTAACCATCCTTTGTCGCTTTTTTCTATAAGTTTTTCAACCTCTCCTATTACCGTTGTTTCTAGTTCCTCTGGCATGTTATCTATAGGTTACTTTTATTAATAAATGTTTATGGTCGGTAATGTGGGGCCTATCGTCTTCTTTTGAAGGCAACTACACTCGGTCCATATTTTTTCTGTAATATAGCTTCGGATCCCTCCCCTTTATCTAATTGGACAACACTTTCACAACCGGATTCTAAGGCGCCATCCAAAGGGTATTCTTCAAGAGCCCATTTATGTTTTGATCCACGGATATAGACGTTATAATCCGCCTTTCCTGGACCCACTCTATCTATTCTTAATTCATGTTCATCTGCAGTATCATTTCTGACGGGCGCGTCGGTATCTAAGAAGGCATTTTTATCTCTGTCGAATCCTAGAGCCCATGGAATAGTAAATCCCGATTCACCAGGTTGCATCTCAGAAATTTTTCTTTCTAAATTTTTCCCATCCACTAAATAGCCTATGACACCCATAGAATTACTTCGTATAGAATCTTTATAAGAATTATTGTGTTCGATCCCCCCACCCCGCAATGGATATTTGAGGCACATTCGAAAGACTCGTTTTTTAATGTCGAGTATTTTATTTATGTTAATTTATTGACGCTGTTGGACTTTATAAATATTGTCGAGGTTGATTATATCCTTTTATTAACGATAAAAAATTTGTAGGCTTAGGTTTAGTAAGACTAATGGAAATTGCAAAAGATATTGGCGAGGAAATCATTGAGGGGTTAAGGGAACTTAATTGTGTTATTAAAACGTTTAAGAATGAAAGAGTGGAATATGAGATGAATTTCCCAAAGTGTCCTTCGATTATTGGAGAGAAAATGAATAGTCAGGTGCATTTAGTAATGGAGACTTCCTTGCATAAATTTCTGAAAGAAGAAGCTAATTTAAGACACCTTAGTCTGAATGATTATTGCAAGAGAAGATTAAGGGGAGTATATTAGGGATATTGATACTTTAGCTATATGCGATTGATTTACGCTCCCACCGAACAATATAGTAAAATGTGATCCTAATGGGATTTTTTCTTTGATGCCCAAAGTGATCTTTATCGTTGCTGATTTATAGTGGTTAGACTTTATAAGTATTGTCGAGATGGAGTGGATAGGTCTTTCAAATAAGCTTTTTAACATCTTTTAGTATGTTGAATTTAGCCTTAATTATTTCAAAACATAGGTTGTAGGTGAAGTCTTCGTGGATTTCCCATTTGACTAATTGATTATAAACTTCTTCCCAAAACTCATCCTCTTCTTTTGTTAGCCTTGCTGTTTTCATCGGTGTGTGCGCGATGAAAGGATTTTATAAATCTTGTCGGTCTACTTTTGGGTGACGGACAGCGGGTAAGATATAAATATCTTATACTACGTTAATTTGCCACAGTCTCTATTTATAAATCAAAATACCTACGTCTACACAGAAACATTTATATATAATGTAGACGTGCATTATTTATGGCGTATACCGAAATCAAGAAAAGAAATAACAGGGAATATTATTATAGAGTAAAATCTGTGAGAAAAAATAATAAAGTATCCAAGGAAAGAATTTATCTAGGAGTTAATATAACCAAAGAACAATTATCTATAAAAGAAGTAGAAGCAGATAAGAAATTCATAAAAGAAAAAGTAAAGAAAAATCTAATTAGAATAAAACCCAAGATTGTAAAAATAATAATAAAAAGCGGAATTAAGAAAGCAGGAATATTTGGAAGCTATGCTAGAGGGGACCAAAAAGCTTCGAGCGATATAGATATTTTAATTGAGCCAACTAGGGAAATGGGATTTTTTGAAGTCATAAGATTAGAGAATGAACTTAAAGAAAAGCTAAAAAAGAAAATAGACTTAATTACCTACGCAAGTATACATAAGTTACTGAGAGACAGAATACTTCAAGAAGAGGTTAGAATAATATGAAAAAAGATCCATTTATTTTTATAGAGCATATTTTAGAAAACATTGACGATATAGAATCATTCACCAAAGGTGTAGACAAAAAAAGGTTCTTAGAAAATAAAGAAAAACAAAACGCAGTCATAAGAAGCCTAGAAATAATTGGGGAAGCAGTAAAAAATATTCCTCAAAGCATGAGAGCAAAATACCCAAAAACCCCATGGAAAGAAATCGCAGGCACTAGGGATAAGATATCTCATCATTATTTTGGAGTGGATTTGGAATTAATTTGGAAAATCGTAGAAGAAAATCTACCAGAATTAAAAAAACAAATGTCAATAATTAGAAAAGATTTTTGAAGTTTGTTTTTTGAAACACAATGAAATATCACGAATAACTAACCTTTTTTGAAATTATCTTCCGCTTGTTTTATTCTTTTTTCATCCATTCTGAAATTAAGTTATAGTAGTTCTCTTTCCCATAAAGTATAATGTTGTTTTCTTATTCAACAACCTTATGTTGATCCAGTCTCCATCTCGGAGCGTTAATCAAATAATTTCAACGCCCGGACATTAGAAAAGTATCTCCAAACGAGGCGTCGGTGATTTGTCTATCGTCCCACCGAACAATATAGTAAAATGTGATCCTAATGTGATTTTTTCTTTGATGCCCAAAGTGATCTTTATCGTTGCTGATTCATAGTGGTTAGACTTTATAAGTATTGTCGAGGTTGATTATATTTATTTTAGATACTACACACTTACGCAACCCGTAGGCATTCGCCCATTTCGCGTAAGCATTCCATCCTTGAAAAATTTCCATCATCTTTTCTCTACAAATTAATTCATCCTTGTAAATATCAATTTTCTTTAACATGTTTAGCAGATTTCTTTTTCTTAAAAGCTTAAAGTGATAAAAGTTTCTAAACCCTACAAAATCAATGCCTCTTGAAAGAGAAACTACTTTTGACTTTTGGGGATGCAGTTCTAGCCCCAATTTCTCTGCCAAAAATTCCTCAATTTCCTGTTTCCACTTGTCAAGTTGTTTTTTACTTTTATGAAGAATTACAAAATCGTCTACATAACGAATATAATATTTTGCTTTTAATTTGTGTTTAATGAAATAGTCTAATTCATTGAGATAAACATTAGCAAAAAATTGGCTTGTTAAGTTACCCAATGGCATTCCCTTATTAAATGGGGCGTCACCCGTAGAATGAAATGGATTTTCGAAGACTCTCTTAATGAGCCAAATAAAATTATTATCTTGAATCTTTTTCTTGATTATTGTAAGTAATATCTTGTGATCAATTTCTTGAAAATAATGCTTTATATCGGCTTTCAAACAAAAAGCCTTACTGGTAAAATTATTAGTTACTTTCCTTCTGAAAAATTCAAATCTTTTGATAGAAAATAAATTGCCCTTACCTATTTGGTTAGCGCAGGAATCGTATATAAACTCCTTTTCAAAAATTTCTCTTATTATATTTATAATTGCGTGATGAATTACCCTATCTCTAAAATGTGACCTTGAAATCTTTCTTGTTTTTGGATCCTTAAGAATAAAATTGTCTAATGGTCTTGGGGAATAGGCAAGTGTCATTAGTTCAAATTTCAAGTCAATTAAATTATTTTCTAAATTTTCTTCAAATTCTTTGACATAAAGTTTCTTCGTTTTTCCCCTTCTTGCCTTTCTATATGCTAAATATAAATTGTCGTAGAAATAAATTTTCTTGTATATATTTTTGTAAGTTTTCATTAATATTCCTAGCGGGGTAGGCCATTAGTCCATTGTCATTAGAGTTCTGCAAATTGTCATTATTGGAATTGACGTTGCCATTCCTGTTGAAATAAACCCTAGACAACAGAGTAGCTCTTTTTACCGATTGCCACCTTTGTTTCAATTTTCAAGTATTTACTAACTGTTACAAATGAATTTTACCAACTCGAAAGAGTACTAATAAAAGAGCGTGTGGCCTAGCCCATGTCCTTCTTCCAGAAGGGGTGCTAGGAATATTGAAAAAGGTTTAAGTTTTTAAAACTTTTCTTTTAATAATCTTTTCGATTTCTGCAAATTTTTCTTGGAGTGGTGTAACTTCTTGTGATATATAATCTTTAATCGAGACGCCTTCGGCGTCAACGACCGCCACCCGTCCATCG
>Ga0075122_10000624_pt1 | contig 27180 bp, 28 predicted proteins | sample AntAceMetag02UKB_FD_69790 | JGI IMG/M metagenome (GOLD analysis project Ga0075122, IMG submission 69790) | Saline lake microbial communities from Ace Lake, Antarctica - Antarctic Ace Lake Metagenome 02UKB | ecosystem: Environmental > Aquatic > Non-marine Saline and Alkaline > Saline | place...
TACTTTGTTTATAGAAGGTTTAAGTATTATCGCCGACAAAGCGATTCAAGACTGGCCGCTCTATTCCGGCCAAGAATCTAGCACTAGATATATAGACTTCACTAAACAAAAAATAATAGATCCAATTAATAACGATAAAACAAAAAAAGTTTTAAATAATTGGATGGATTTTTACGTTACTAGCCAAGAAGAATTAAGAAATTTCTTAAAAATTAAATATCCCAAGAAACCGGATGAGATAGAAATGGTTTATGACAAGGCAATCGCTGCCCGTTCTTTCGATATTATGCGCGGTTTCTTACCGGCTGGTATAACTACTCAACTAAGCTGGCACACTAATTTAAGACAGGCGGCGGATAAACTATCTCTGCTAGCATATAATCCCCTACCAGAAGTCAGGGAAATAGCGACAGAGATGCTTACTAAGCTTCAAGAAAAATATCAAAACAGCTTCGGACACAAAAGACACGAGGAAACAGAAAAATACCGCGAAGACATAACGATAAAATACAATTTTTTTAAACCAGATAAATTTACTGATAGCTTTTCTTATAAAACAAATATTTCTAACGCGGAACTGGAAAAATATGAGGACGCGATAAAAAATCGTCCGGAAAAAACGAATTTACCTTTATTCTTATCTGAATTGGGCAATATGACTTTTGATTTCCTTTTAGACTATGGGTCTTTTAGAGATATCCAAAGGCATAGAAACGGAGTTTGCCGAATGCCACTGCTAACCACGGAATACGGCTTTAATGATTGGTATTTAAATCAGTTGCCGAAAAATTTAAAAGAAAAAGCTAATGAATTAATTACCAAACAAAAAAAATTAATATCTGCTCTAGATACCCCTCAAGAGGTCAAACAATATTATATAGCCTTAGGATTTAATGCCACTTGTAGAATTTCATACGGGTTACCAGCGACTATTTACGTTGTAGAACTCCGCTCTGGAAAAGCCGTTCATCCTACCTTAAGAAAAATTGCTCACGCAATGCATCATGCACTTAAAAAAGAATTTCCTAATCTTACCCTACACTCAGACTTAGATATTGACGATTGGGACGTTAGAAGGGGCTTGCAAGATATAAAAGAAAAATAATTATGGTAAATAAAAAAATTATAATTGGTCTAGTGGGAAAAATTGCCTGTGGCAAAGGCACTGTTGCAGAGTATTTAATAAAAAAATATCAGGCAGCAACTTACCGCTTTTCTACTCCTTTGCGGGATGTTTTAGATAGGTTGTATTTAGAAATCACCAGAAAAAATATGCAAAACATTTCTAAAACCTTGCGAGAAAAATTTGGTGATGATTTACTAGCTAAAGTAATCGCCGGAGATGTAAAAAATGAAACTAATAACCTAATAGTTATTGACGGCATCAGGCGCTTATCTGATCTTAAATATTTAAAAGAAATGCCAGAATTTAAATTGGTTAAAGTAGAGACTGACCCAAAAATAAGATATGAACGCTTAACTTCTCGAACTGAAAATACGGACGACTCTAAAAAAACTTACGAACAATTTTTAACTGACGAACAGCAGGAAACTGAATTAACTATCCCAAAAGTTATGGAGCAGGCCGAAATTACTCTTACCAATAACTCCGCCTTAGGAGACTTGCAGCAACAAATTGATAATTTAATCAAAGAATTAACCTAGCGCTTAAAAATTTATGATGAATAATATTATAATAATGGGCCCGCAGGGATCTGGTAAAGGCACTCAGGCTGATATTTTAAGCCAGAAGCTTAATATTCCGCATATCTCCACCGGAGAAATATTTCGGGAAAATATAAAGAATCAAACTGAATTAGGGAAAAAAATTGACGCCATAGTTAAGTTAGGCTCTTTAGTCTCGGACGAAATTACTAATGAAATTACAAAGAAGCGTCTAGAACTCCCTGATTGCGCTAACGGTTTTATTTTAGATGGCTTTCCCCGCAATTTAATCCAAGCTGAATTTTTAAATAAAATAAAAACTATAGATTTAGTTTTAGATGTCTTAATTAACGACGACGAAGCAATTAAAAGAATAACTCAGCGCCGAACCTGCCCGCAATGTCAAAAAGTTTATCATCTTATTTTTAATTCGCCGAAGCAGGAAAATACTTGCGACAAATGCGGCCAAAAATTAATAATCCGGGAAGATGATAAAAAAGAAGCGGTTAAAAAACGTTTAGAAATTTATCATAAACAGACCAAGCCATTAATTGACTTTTATAAAGCCAAAAATATTTATCAGGAAATAGACGGCGCCCCGCCGATTCCGGAAGTAACAAAAGCTATAGCAAAAATCTTTAAATAAACTATTTGGATAATTAAAATGCCAAAAATCAAATGATAAATCAAACTCAAAATCAAAATGACAAATATTTTTTTAAATTTTGGCATTTGTCATTGATTTGACATTTGGATTTTAATATTTTAATCTAATGTAAGGGGGAGCGTTAATCGCTCCTTTTTTATCCCTAATATAATATGGAAACAAACAAAACCGGAAAATTTATTGTCTTTTACGGAATAAACAACTTAGGTAAAACTACTCAAGCAAAAATGCTCGTAGCTAGATTAAACGCGGCCGGAGAAAAAGCAGAATACCTTAAATACCCTGTTTATGACCTTGAACCATCAGGCAAAATTCTCAACAATTATCTTAGAGGTAATAACCCTGATAAGTTAACTCCCCGAGAAGCGCAAATTATCTACACCACTAACCGCTTCCAATATGAGCAACAATTAAAAAAAAAATTAAAATCCGGAATTCATATAATCGCCGAAGATTATATTGGCACTGGATTAGCCTGGGGTATCGGCGCCGGTGTGGAAGAAGGTTTTTTAAAAAATATTAATTCCCATCTCTTAAAAGAAGACCAGGCTTTTTTATTTGACGGCAATAGGTTTAGGGAAGCAGAAGAAAAAAATCATAAGCACGAAACCGATGAAGACCTTATAAATAAAGTAAGATGGGCTCATTTGACCTTAGGTCAAGAATATAACTGGATAAAAATAAACGCTAATCTAAGCATTAAAGAAATTTATAACATAATCTGGGAAAAGATAGAAAATTTAATTAACAATAATAATTTTCCACCGTTTTTAAATACGCTTGATTGTGAAAAATCTAATTATCAGCCAACTCTAAAAATAGAAAAAATAAAACCTAACACTAAAATTCCTAAACGCGCCTATTCTGGTGATGCTGGGCTTGATTTATACTCGGCTGATTATTATTCTTTATTCCCCGGCGATAGTATAACGGTAAGTACTGGTATTAAAATGGCTATTCCTGTTGGCTATGCTGGTTTAATCTGGGATAAAAGCGGAGTAGCTAAGTCAGGTATCCATACCACGGCCGGAGTGATTGATTCAAATTACCGCGGGGAAATTATGGTTAATATGATTAATTTAAGCGAAGATATTTATAATATAGCGCCTGGACAAAAAATCGCGCAAATTTTAATTCAGCCAGCGCCGGAATTAAAAATAAAAGAAACTGAAATTAACGATAATACTAACCGGAACGCCAACGCCTTTGGCTCTTCCGGGCTCTTTTAAAAAATTGACAAATAAACTACTGGAGTTTATACTAAACATACTTTATGAAACAACGCAGCTAATAATATAAACTTAAACCCAACAAAAGGAGGAGAGCTATGAAAGCTCTAACAGCCATTATACTCGTTCTTTTAACAGTATTTGCACTCACCACCGGATGTTCTGGAAAAGAAGACGAAACTCCTGTGGCATTAACTCTCTTACCTGACGACATATCTGGACTTGACTCAAAGCCCGGATTTAAAACAGTGAATATTAAAAAAAGTACTCTTGGAGAACACCCTTCGTTCGTTATTGTAGTAGAGAATATAAGTAATGACCCCGGCTATTATGTTGGATATGTTATGCAAGCGTTAAAGTATAATACTATTATTGACACAGCCACGGGACAATTCGCTGGGGGTAGAAAAATTAAGCCAGGCGAAAAAGCCAAGAAAGAAGCATATTTTCCCAGTCTCAAATCTCATGACGACTATGATCATGTGAGATACACACTGGAATAAAAACGAAAACATAAAAATCAATAAAAAAGACCGCATCTTAATTACAGGTGCGGTTTTCTATAACTTGCTTTTTCCCTTATTTAAAGCTAAAATAATTATAGAAACCCCGCCTGCCATAGCCTGGCACTGGCGGGCAGGAACACCAACACCTAGCACCTAAAAACTAACACCTAAATATGTATGACGCAATTATTGGCTTAGAAATTCATGCTGAGCTAAAAACTAAATCTAAAATGTTCTGCAGTTGTGATAATGATGCGGAAAATAAAAAGCCAAATACGGTTGTTTGCCCGATTTGCCTTGGGCATCCCGGAACATTACCTACTCCTAATAAACAGGCCATAGACTGGACAATCCTTCTAGGTCAGGCTTTGCATTGTAAAATTAATCCAGTTTCTAAATTTGACCGGAAAAATTATTTTTATCCGGATTTGCCTAAAGCTTATCAGATCTCCCAATATGATAAGCCTTTTTGTCTTAACGGATACTTAGAATTAGATAATAATAAAATAGCGATTACCCGCGTTCATTTAGAAGAAGACACAGCTAAACTCACCCACCCCAAAGGCAAGAACCATACTTTAATAGATTTTAATAGAGCTGGCACACCTTTGGCAGAAATGGTTACTGAGCCGGTTATTAAAAACGCGGACGAAGCTAAAGAATTCTGCCAAAAATACCAGCAAATCCTGCGCTATCTGGACATAAGCAATGCTGATATGGAAAAAGGAGAAATGCGCTGCGAGGCCAACGTCTCGGTGCAGGAAAAGGGCCAATGGAAATATAAGGGTAATTGCGAAATTACATCGATTAAGGGATATAAACTAAATCCGAAAATAGAAGTAAAAAATATAAACTCATTTAAAGCCGTGGCTAAAGCTATTAATTATGAAATAAAACGGCAGATTAAAGCCCTAGCCGAGGGTGAAAAACTAATCCAGGAAACTCGCGGCTGGAATGAAAAAAAATCTAAAACTATTAGGCAGAGAGTAAAAGAAACTTCGGCTGATTATCGTTATTTTCCCGAACCTGATATTCCGCCTATTAAAGTTGGTAGTAAATGGATTAAAAATATAAAAAGCCAATTAGGCGAATTACCGAGCGCTAAGCAAGAACGCTTCAGGAAGCAATATAATTTTTCTAAACAAGACGCGGCTTTGTTGGTAAGCGACGAAGCTTTAGCCAATTATACAGAAAATGTAATTTCTGAACTCCGGGCCTGGATAGATGCTACTGATGATAGCTGGGAGAGACAAAAAAATAAATTAGCCAAAGTTGCGGCTAATTGGCTTTTAAGCGAACTATTTAAGCATCTTAAAGAAAACAATCAATCCATCAAGGATATTAAAATTACGCCGGAAAATTTTGCCGAGTTAATTACTTTGATTTATCAAAATAAAATTAATTCTTCCGCTGGCCAAACTATCTTAGCTAAAATGTATGCTAATGCCTGTGCTGAGCCTAGCCGAAGCAGCGACCCAACTGATATTATGGCTGATATGGGTTTAGAGCAGATGGATAATGAAAACGAATTAGAGAAAATTATTAAAGGCGTTATAGCTAAAAATAAAAAACAGGTTGAGCAATATAAGCAAGGCAAGGAAAGCATTCTACAATTCTTTATCGGCCAAGTTATGTCAGCCACAAAAGGTAGGGCTAATCCTAAAATAGTCATTGAAATATTAAAAAAATTACTTAAACCATAAGCTAATAAAAATATGTTTAAAGGGATTGAAAACCTTAAACATGGCCGCTTTACTCCTACGCCCGAAGAAGAAGAGAAAAACCCTGATATCAAAAAAAGAATGGCAGCGGCTAATGAACAACTAGGCAAAGACGCTGGTCAAAAAACTAGGGATAAGTTAAAAAATGTTTTAGAGAAAGCATTAGAAGACGAACCAGAAAAAAAAGATCAAGCCGCTTAAATCTTGACAAGTTTTAAAGCAAGATCTATACTATTAGTAATTAAACTAATAAATTTTTAATTTTGTGGATAACTACATAACTGATAATCTAAGATTTAATTCTAAGACCAAGGCTACTGCGCCTTGTGAATATACTATTTCCTAAATATCCCGTCCATTGGACGGGATATTTTTTTAAACTAAAAAATTGATCTTTAAAAATAATAAACCGAGAGGAGAGCAAAGCATGCCAAAAAAAACATTAGAAGTAGAAGGAAAATCCCCTTGCCAGTATAAATCGGACGGATGTACATTTAAAACGGTCGCCTGCGATTCAGAAACTGAACAAACATGCGGTGAAGCAGGCAGAAGAGAAAGCCTTAAAAATGAGCCATGCCCAATTCGACAAAAAAACAACTTCCTAAACAAATATTGTGACATTCCTCAATTAAGAGCTCTAATACCTGATAAAACTGACTGCGGTGATTGTATTTTAAGAAAAATTCCGGGAATACAAAACATTATTAAGTATTACCGCGAGAAGAGTGATCCCTCGACCATAAAAATAACGCCCGAGGGTCTAAAGAGAGCAAAAGTAATTATTAAAAATCACTTTGCCCAATCTAAAGAAAAAATTGCTGTTGCTGTCTAAAAGCATCTCCTTTTAAAAAAGCCGACGTTTTAACTACGCCGGCTTTCTTTTGTTGACAAAATAAAAATAACATGCTATTATAAAAAATCAATGCTCTTATTATAAAACTGATAAAAAAATAATTCTAAACAAACAAGGGGAGGTATCATGTCTTACGAAAATGTTGAAAGAGAAAAATTAAACCCTATTCAAAAAATAGTAGGGGCTATTGCGATCTTCGCGGCAGGTACTTGCTTGGCTCTTTTCGGCAAGTGCGGGGAAATAAAAAATTTTTACCGAATTATTAGACAGGTCAGTATAATCTGTACCGCTCTGCTCGCCGTCATTTTTGGTCTAAGCTTTCTTTATTATCTGCTCACCATCATAATTATTTACTCTCTTTTCTGCACGGGATTTGGTTTGGGAGCCAGCATACGCTTTCTCTTTGAACCATCCTAAAAAACTTTCATTTCAACTAGCCTGCTTACATTAGCGGGCTTTTTTTTATTTTAAAAATTTTTTTATTAGATTCTCAGCTTCTTTTTTATCTTTAATCCAAAAAATCTTTCTCCTTTGTTTTTCCCAGCGTCTAAACCAGGACATCTGCTTTTTAGAAAATTGCCGAATCGCTATATTCAATTTTTCTACCATCTCATCATATTTGAATTTTCCCTGCAAATACCCAGAAACGAATTTATATTCTAAACCAAAACTTTCTAACCGTTTCCAAGCAACTCCTTTTTTTTCATGCAAATTTTTAATCTCTTTTATCATGCCTTCTTTTTCCAATCTCTCTATTAAGCGCTTATAAATTCTCTCTCTTAAAACTTCTTGAGGCCAAGCCAGCCCCAGCAACAAAAATTCATAATTACGATGTACAGAGATATCTCTGTACATTTCATTTTGCCCAATTTCAATATATCTAATTAACCGACGTTTATTGTTTTTATCGCTATTATTTAATTTATTGGCAAATTTAAGATTTATTTTTTTAAGTTCTATAAATAATTTTTCAGCGGTTTTATTTTCTAATTTATTTCTTAATTTCGTATCCGGTTTGATTCTACTTAGATTATAATTATCTACCACAGCCTGCAAATACAAGCCAGACCCGCCAACGATTATCGGAGTTCTGCCTCGCTTTAAAACATCATCTATGGCCTTAAACGCTAATGCCTGATATTTAGCCAAATGAAATTTAGTATTTGGATGAACAACGTCTAGAAGATGATATGGTATGTTTTTGTATTCATCTAAATCCTTGCCAGTGCCAATATCCATATATTTATAAACCTGCCTTGAGTCTGCACTAATAATCTCACCATTAAATTGCAAAGCTAAACCAACCCCTAATCTAGTTTTCCCGCTAGATGTTGGCCCTAAAATTACGATTATTTTGCCTTTTTTAATATCTTTTGACATAATTATACTCTTATGCTACTATAACTTATTAATTGATCATTCACAAATTCTCGTATATTTTAACGTTTTTCGCGTTTCTCAACCAAGGAGAATCAAAATGAAAAAGTTGGCTACCACCTATGCTGTCGCAACGGTAATAATGCTTATTATAACTGCTATCGCTACTCTTATCGAACCTTCTCTCGCAGGAAATAATGCTAAAATATTAAATGTTCACACGAACATCTTACTTGTAGCTTCCGTTATAATTTTTTTAAGCCCTTTCACTGGATCTCCATTTAGATTTTCTCTAATGGTTGGATTCTTATGCTTGATTGAAAGTATGGCTTTAGGCGTTGCTATAGACCGGTTTACTGGTGTATATAAATTTATTTTTCCTATTGCAATCATAATCGGGACCGTTGTCTTAACTGCGCGTGCAATCAGAATCGTGATTGAAGATTCAGGGGATAAAGTTATTGAGCACAAGGATATTATTAAAACTATAAGATCGGCAACGATATCCACGAGCATTGTTCTACTCTTTAATTTTGTAGTTATCTGCTATTTACCCCGGTTTATATAAATAAATGTACCTCCAAATTATTTCAAACCCCGGACTTACCTCTGGGGTTTTTATTTTGACATAACCACATTCTTATGCTACTATAACTTATTAATTGCCCTTTTACAAATTATTATACATTCTAACATTTTTTCAACTAGGAGGATTAAGGTGAAAAAACTGATAATCGGCAACACTATTGCAATAGTAATTGTTTTTATTATTGCTCTTGCTATTTCCATCTTTATCAGAGGAATAGAAAATAATACCCAAATAGCAATAATTGCAGGTTTGGCTATGGGTATAGCTATAGGTGTTATTATAGCTACAGCTGTTGGTATGGCTGTGGTTAGAAGTACGGCTGCGGTTGTGGTTAGAAGTACGGTTGCGGTTGTGGTTAAAAATACGGCTGCGGACAAGAGTATGGCTGTGAATATTGTGGTTAAGAATATGGCTATGTCTGTAGTTGCGGCTGTAGTTGCGGCTGTTCCTCTAGGCATATTTATGGGTTTGTTTATAGCTGAAGCAGTTGCCCTTATGATTGTGGTCGCGGACATATCTGTAATTGTGATTGCGATTGTTGGTGCGGTTGCGGCTACGGTCGCGGTTTCAGTTGTAATTAGGATTATTGATGTAGAAAAGAATAAAATACCCCTTAGTAGCGCAATCCCAATAGTCATAGCTACTCTTATTAATAGTGCCACGATCTATTATATAACAATGTGGATATAACCGCCTCCAACTCCAAATTATTTCAAGCCTCGGACTCATCTCCGAGGTTTTCTTTTTGGCATAAATCAATTTAAATCTGTATAAATCAATACAAAAATAAAAGCATAAATTAAAACAGATTTAAACAGACTATATATCCACGTTATGCGTTACGCAATCTCCCCCGTCATTCCAAAATCCTTAACTTTTACTATTTTAACCTTAGTAAATTCTCCGATTTTGGCATTTGAATTTTGGCATTTGATGTTTTTATTCGTCTCCGTATATCCATAAAAACACCCTTGCCTGTCTTTGCCATGCACTAAAATATCAACCACTTTCCCAACATACTTCTTATTGTTTCCTAAAGCAGTTTTTCGTAAAACATCCATTAATTCACTTTCACGCTTCTTTTTTTCTTCTAGCGAAATATCATCTTCTAGCTTCGCTGCCGCTGTACCCGGCCTAGAGCTGTATTTAGAAATATAAGCCATATCAAATTTTACTTCTTTAAATAGTTTTTTTGTATTATTAAATTGCTTCTTAGTCTCTCCTGGGAATCCTACAATTATGTCTGTCGTGATTGACGCGCCAGGCATAATTTTTTTAATCTTTTTTATTAATTTTTTATAATGCGCCACCGTATACTTTCGGTTCATAACCGCCAAAATTTCATCATCTCCGGACTGCGCTGGCAAATGAATATGTTTACATATTCTTGCCCGCCGGAGTCTTGACGAAGGCGGGTTTTTATATTCAGCCACGGTCTTAATTAACTCATCGCTCATATCCTTAGGATGGCTTGTAGAAAACCTAATCCAAAAATCACCGGGTATATCACTCACTTTTTTTAAAAGTTTAGAAAAATTAATTTTTCCATCTTTAAAAGAATTCACGTTTTGCGCAATTAAAACAATTTCTTTATAACCCCTCTCAATCAATTCTTTTATTTCATCTAAAATTTCTTTTGCCGGCCGATAAACTTCTCGGCCGCGCGCATAAGGAACAACACAATAAGAGCAAAAATTATTACAACCATTGCCAATCGGCACAAATGCCGTAAATTTAGAATTATATTTTGGCTTAATACATAAATAATCTTTATATTTGGTATTTGAGACTTGGATTTGATTTGGCATTTGGATTTTAACATTTGGCAAATCCTTAATAGGAATCCAATCATCCACCTTATCTTTTAGTCTTTTTTTCACGTCTTCTCTCTCACTTAAGCAGCCGGTTAAAATAATCTTAGCTTTTTTGTTTTTCTTCTTTATTTTATTAACCAACCCATAAACCCGATCTTCAGCCGATTGCCTGACCCCGCAAGTGGTAAGAACGACTAAATCAGCCTTTATTTCATCTTTAGCTAAAATAAAATCCCGCTCTTCTAAATAAGCGGCAATTCGTTCGCTATCACTCTTATTCATAGCGCAACCGATAGTAATTATATAATAAGTTTTTTTATCTCTCATAATTATTAATTTTTATTAGTTTGTACAGGGTAAAAGTTTGATTTATTTTTTCAACCAGCTCTATTTGCAAACCAACCTCTTTTAGCTGGACATCGTTTAAATATTTCACATCTTTTTCCGGCAAAGTAAAATTATAATAATAAACCGGCACATACTTAATTAGCTTGGCATAATGAAGATTTATTTCATTATTATCAAACAAACCAACAATGACTTTCCGCTCTGGAAAAAATATTTTATCATGATAGCGAGTGATAATAATTGAACTGGGTTCAGTTAAATTTATAACTTGGTCATATTCGTAGCGAGACATAGTCCTATTATAAAAAGAATAAATTAATCCTTCCTCAGAACCATGCAGAACAAATGGGATGGTTATGAAAAAAACCAACCCGATAAGAAGCGCCCGGCTACTAGCTAGTAAAACTCTCTGTCGCGGCCACTTTAACGCACTAGCCTGTTCGCCTGGTGTTATAATTACCACTTTTTTCTTAGATCGCCATCTTAAGCTAACAAGCACTCGAGTTAATTTAATTATAAAAATACTCACTAAAGGCATGGCCCCTAAATAAATCGGGAGCCAATAGCGCGTATAAGAATTACCGATTGTAAAGCTATTAGGATCAGGATTATCATTAAACCCCCAGCTACCGTAATAAAAAATTAAAATAAGAGAAACTATAAAATATGATATTAGATAAAGAAAATGCCTTTTTTTCCATTTACGAGCTCCTTGCAACAATAAAATAAAACCAACTAAAGCCGGCCAAAACAGCCAAAAAAACATATGCGCAAAATAATAATAGAGCATTTTCGTAGACTGCTTAGGATTAAATCCGAAATAAAAAACATTATTTTTTATCTTAAAAAATAGCTCTTTATGATAAGCTAATTGCCCGGATAAAGTTGATTTAACTAATTCCTGACTAGCCGAAGCAATATTAACAACTGACTGATTCATTTCTATATATCCGCCTTCAACCGGGGATCCATACAAAATTTTATTCCAACTCAAAACAGGTAATATTGCTAAAGCAAAAAAACTTAACCAAATTATTAATTTAGTAAAACCTATTTTTTTTATATTAAAAAGCCAAATTATTAACAGCATCGGTATAAGCCATAATAGTTCTGAGGTCCTAGTAATAACGGCTAGCCCGAAAACAAAGCCGGAGAGAGTGGCTTGCCCCCAATTTAATATCTTTTTCGGCCAATCCTTTCTAAACCGGCCGTTAACCATAACTAAGCCATAATACAAGCCGATGATTAGTAAAACCATAAATAAAACATTATGAAACATGCTCCGCGCCGTATAATAAAGCCAGACTGGAAAACTAGCTAACAAAAAAACGGAAATAAACGCGTTGCGGCGGCCGAATATTTTCTTAACTAATAAATAATAAAATATTAAGCCAACTGCGCCAAAAATTGGCGTTAAATATGGTAAAATTTCATAACTAAAAAGTTTAGCCAAAAATCCGTAAATTAAAATAAGGCCTAAGAAGCTAACCGGCTTTAAAACTCCGGCGTCGCTTCTAAAACTGCGCGGTTGGATTACGTCATTAACAATTAAATTATATTTTTCAAAAACCGTCATCTCGCCGGTTTGAGCGTAAAGTTTAGCGACAATATAATTAGCTGTCTCATCCGGCGATTGCCATTTAATAAAATCATCAATCTGGATTAAAAAATTATAACTTGCCGTTGCCAAGAAAAAAATAATTGCTAAACCAGCTAAAACCAACCAATGCCAATATTGGTTAAAAAACTTCTTTGTTTTCTTTAAAAATAAATTCATATTTTCCATAGCCCCCTCTCCCTGTCTGCCGGCCCGCTTCGCCATAGCTTTAGCGAGGCGAGTAGGCAAGCTGACTAGGAGGGGGGTGGTGATTCTGAAAAATTTAAATCATTAAATACTTTTTAGGAAATGCAGAAATCAAAATAAATAATGATAATAACATCACTTTTCCCTTATTTTAGCAGAAAAAATTAATCATGGCAAATCCCTGTCTCGCCGGTAGGCAGGCCAAATAACCTTTTTATTATAAAAAAAATCTGCTATTATAATTACATATGATTAAATTTATCCGGCAAAATACTCTATATCTAATATTAATTTTCCTAAGCTTAATTTCTGCTTGTGGAGCGGTTGTTTATCGCCTATACCGGCTTAACACGCCTGGTATTATTTTTAGTTTAATATTAGCTATTATTATTAGTTGGCTTTTCCTGCGCAGTTTAACTAAAGATATTAATAATCCTCGGCATTGGAAACTTCCGTCTAAACAACAGACCAAATCAGTCTCCTCTGCCTTAATCTGGCTTTATGTTTCCTATATCTTATTTTATATTGCCGCATTTTATGTCCTTTGGTCGTCAAGAACCGGCCAGGCCTTAATCTCGCCTTGGGAAGTTATACCAAATTATTTTTTCTTTATTTACGCCACCTTAACTCTTATCTTATTAACGTTGTTGTCAACGAGCCGAGTTAAATTATCTTTATTTTTTATTTCCCTGCATTATTTTTTAACCCTGATAGTGGCTGTGATAGTTTATAAAATCGGCTATGGCTTTGATCCGTTTATCCACCAGGCCACAGAGAATTTAATTGCTAAAACTGGAGCGGTTATGCCTAAACCGTTTTATTATCTCGGCCAATACAGCCTAGTAGTCATTCTTCATAAAATAACTACTACCTCGTTAGTTTGGTTTGATAAATTACTTGTGCCAACGCTAGCGGCAATATTTTTACCCAGCGCGCTTTGGCAATTCTTAAACAAATGGTTTTCTAACAAAAAAAATACTCTTCTACTCATGGTCGCTATTTTAATCCTACCAGCAACCATATTTATAATCACCACCCCACAAAATTTAGCCTATTTATTTTTAATTCTGACTATTCTCTACGGCTTAACCTGCGTTAACTCGCCGCAATTAGCCGTCGCCTACTTGCTAGCCATAACTTCTCTGCTTATTCATCCAATCGCCGGCATTCCGGCCGTGCTCTTCATTATGGCTTTGCACATTTATTATAGTGATAAATTAAAATTAAAAAAATATTTTTATAGCCTAATTTTTATTTTAACGTCAACTATCTTACCGATTATTTTTTATTTCCTAGCAAAACAACCTGGAGTAGCCGCCCAAGCAACCACGTCTTTCCCCTGGCCTGAATTTATTATTCCTGGCAAAGAAAATTTTATCCTTAATTTTATCTATCTCTATGGCTTTAACTTAAAAATTATTATTAGCCTCTTAGGCTTAGCCGGAATTATTATAGCTTATCGCCATCGCCAAACCTGTAAAATTCTCTTCATTTCATTGGGTGGCGCCTTGGCTATGATTATCGCTTATTTCTTGACTAATAAGCTCACCTTTAATTTTTTAATTGACTATGAAAGAAATAACTATGCCGACCGACTTTTACTCTTAGCAATTATTTTTTTAATCCCTTTTATCTTCACAACGCTCTATGGCCTAATAGAAAAAATTACTAAAGAAAATAAATCTATAAAAATAATCTTCTCTATTTTCTTAATTATTTTAATCACCACCTCTCTTTATCTAGCCTACCCCCGTTTTGACCGCTATTATAATTCCCATGGCTTATCAACCAATAAAACAGACATTGAGACGGTTAACTGGATTGAGCAGGACGCTAACGCCGACTATATTGTGCTAGCTAGCCAGCAAGTAAGCGCGGCCGCCTTGCATGAATTCGGTTTTAAAAAATACTATAAAAATGATATTTTCTTTTACCCTATTCCGACCAGCAGTCTTTTATATCAATATTATTTAGACATGGTATATAAAAAACCAACTAAAAAAACTATTACTGCCGCAATGAACTTAGCCGAAGTTAATCAAGCTTATTTTGTTCTAAATAAATATTGGTGGGCTTTTGATAAAATATTGGCCGAAGCTAAATTAGAAGCTGATTCCTGGATTAAAATAGACCAAGGCGAAATCTATATCTTTAAATACGAGAAATAAAAAAATAAAAAACCGCCTTGGCTTAATGCCTTGGCGGTTATTTTTTTTATTTTTTTCTGACAATTATTCAGAATTAGAATTATTATCTACTGCCGAAAAACAGCCCCTGCTCTCCCGCAATTTTATTAAATAAGCGGTTGTTTCCGCTATTAATCGCTTGTATTTGTCTCTTTTCATTATATGTTGCTTCAAACGAGCTTCAAACCTTGCTACATCAAACATTCTTCCCTCTTTCTGCTTTTTTATTATAATTCTAAAATTAAAAAAATATTTTTAATAATTAAAGAATCTCCAATTAATAAAGAACAAGATAATAAAAAATTAAAACCTCTATATTTAGAGGTTTTGGAGCGGACATCGGGACTTGAACCCGAGACATCTTCCTTACCATGGAAGCGCTCTACCAGCTGAGCTACGTCCGCTCCTTTTTTTATTATTGCATATTAACACAACCAAAAAATTATGTCAAGACTTCCTATTTTTATATTATTATTTTATTTTTAAAATTATTTTCTATAATCCGGATTCATTTCCCGCAACCGCTTAATAATCGGCGGTAAAACCTTAATAACGCGCTTTATCTCGGCCTCGGTATTATTTTTACCTAAACTAAATCTAATTGAATTATGCGCTACTTCTACTCTAATACCCATAGCCACTAAGACATGCGAGGCTTTTAAAGAACTAGAAGCGCAAGCTGAACCAGTTGAAACCGCTATTCCCTCTAAATCTAAAGCGATTAAAATTGATTCACCTTCTACGCTTAAAAAAGAAAAATGAGCGTGCGCTGGTGTAGCATTAGCGCGGTCAGTATTTAAAACAACATCCGGGATATTCTTCTTAATACCATTAACTAACATATCTCGCAATCTAGCAATTTTCTTATTCGTCTTTTCTACTAATTTTTCATCTAACAAATTTACAGCTTCACCTAAACCTACAATACCCGGCACGTTCAAGGTTCCGCTCCTAATATTGCCTTCATGATGCCCACCTAATTGCAAAGGCTTAATTGACGTTCCTTTTTTTACAAACAGCGCGCCCACACCCTTAGGCCCGTAGATTTTATGCCCGGACAAACTTAATAAATCAACATGCAAATATTTTATGTTGCAATTTAAAAAATTTAAGGCCTGGGTAGCGTCAGTATGAAAATAAATCGGCAAAGGCTTCGGCCCGCGGTTCATTGGCCTGATTTTCTGCCACTCTTTTTCTTTTTTGGCATTAATCTTTTTTATAATTTTTCCAATTTCCCTAATCGGCTGAACAGAGCCGACTTCGCTATTAACATACATAATAGATACTAAAACAGTATTATCTTTTATAGCTTTTTTAAATTTCTCTATATCAACCACGCCATTAGATTTAACTGGCAGAAAAGTAATTTCTACACCCTCTTTTTCCATTTCTAAGCAAGGCTGCAGTACAGCATCATGCTCAATCAAGGAAGTTATGACATGCGGATTCTCTGGCCGCGCCTCGCGTCCGCCAGCCTCGCCAGCTCGTCTAGGCGGGCGAGCAGGCTTAACCCCTTGAAATTTTAGATCTTTAATAACGCCCCTTAAAGCTAAATTATCCGCTTCAGTCGCCCCAGAAGTAAAAACAATTTCTGAAATTTCACAATTCAAAAACTTAGCCATTTGCTCCCGGGCTTTATCAACTCCGGCAATGGCTTCTTGTCCAAAGGTATGGATAGACGATGGATTACCAAAATTTTGGCTAAAATAAGGTGTTATTGCGGATAACACTTTTTTATCCATAGGCGTTGTCGCACTATGATCAAAATATATAGACATAAAATGTTAATTTCAAAATTTTTAATTTCCGAATTTACAAATTTAATTAAAAATTATATTATTGGAAATTGATTGAAAATTGATAATTAATAATTTAACTGCTCACCACTTCCTTTACCTCTGGTACTTGCTTTTTAACTTCTGCCTCAATTCCTTGTTTTAAAGTCATCTGCGCCATAGGACAATGCGCACACATGCCGACTAATTGAACTTGCACAATGCCGGTTTCCGGATACCAACCCACGAACTTAACGTCCCCGCCGTCGGCTTGCAAACCTGGCCTGACTTTATCTATTGCTTTTTTAATTTTATCCTCTAAGCTATTTTTTTCTTTTTTCATATTTTAATTTACTACGAATTACGAATATATACAAATATACGAATACACTCTTTTAAAATTTTCACAAAAATTCGTAAATTCGTAACGCATTCGTAATTTGTAGGGTTATTTATTAACTTTATACTCTTCTCCATGCCCGGGAATTATATAATCGGCCAATTGCAAAACTTTTTTCCGGCTCTTAGATAATTCAGCCGGATCTGAAGCATACGGATCGTTTTTCGGATAATTTTCTTTCCAAAAAACGTCTCCGCAAATTGCTACTGTTCCTCTTTTAGTTTTGACTAAAAAAGTTAAAGAATTAGAATTATGACCTGGTGTATTTATGATTTTTATATCTTTGCTAAACTTTTCCTGCCATTCATCGCATTTATCCCCGTCCCAAATGCCAAAATATTCTAAAACCTTAGCGCAAGGAAACATGCCGACATTGCGGTAATGGTCAAGATGAGAATGAGTAAGAAAAACAAAATTTATATCATCAATCGATAATTCCTCTTCTTTTAATTTTTCCTTTAAAATTTCCTGACTGGGCAGTACTCCGGGATCAGTAATTATTATATTATTTCCGTCTCTTATTAAAGTCATTGTTGGACAAGTCCTTCCTTCAGATTCTTTTATATCTGCTGACGTATAGCCCTCTATTAAAATTTTTGCTTCTGCCATATAGTTAATTAATTTTAAATTTTATAATTTTTAATTTTTAAACAATTTCCAAATTACAAATTTCAAATTACTAATTACCGGAATTATAATTCTTAATCGCCTCATGCAAGGCCTCAACTCCGAGCATTGAACAATGCACCTTAGGCGCAGGCAAACCGCCTAGATCTTTAACAATTTTATCTTTAGTGAGCTTTAGGGCTTGGTTAAGTGTCTTTCCTTTAACCATGTCAGTCAAAGCCGAAGAAACCGCAATCGCGGCCGCGCAACCGAGAGTCTCAAATTTAATATCCTCTATTTTATTGCCTTTAATCTTTAAATAAATCTTCATAACATCTCCACAAACCGGATTACCTACTTTACCTATTGCATCGGCATTCTTAATCACACCCTGATTACGAGGATTCTTAAAATGGTCTATAACTTTTTTAGAATATGACATATTCCTTTTTTACGTTATGCGTTACGCGCCTGCCTGCCGGCTCGCCTCGTTGCGAAGCGGGTAGGCAGGTTATGCGTTACGCGAAATTAATAAATAAACACCGGCGTCCCAACTTCAACCCAATTATAAATTAATTCAGCCGGGCCAACTCCTAGACGGATACAACCGTGCGAAACAGGCTGGCCTAGATGATCTTCGCCTTCTTTATAGCCGTTCGGCCAAATAGGTAATTCATGAATACCGAACTGCCCGTATTGCATGCCCAACCAATAAGGCATCCACAAACCATAAGGCGACCAGGCCTTTAAAACTTTATTATAAATTGTAAAATGGCCCTTTGGCGTCGGCATGCTAGGCTTTCCGCTTGAAATTAAAAAACTATTTAAACGCACGCCTCCTAAAAAATAACTTAAAATTTGATCACCAGTATTAATTTCTATGCGCTTAGATAATTTTATATTCTCAGAACTTAAAGGGTCATAACCGTTGTTAATTTCCACTCCATCCAAAAATCCGTCATTATCGCTGTCTTGATTAGCTAAGTTAGTATGAAAATTTAATTCCATCCTGTCTGATAAGCCGTCCTTATCATAATCATTATCTTCTAATTTAACCATTGCAGGGTTATGGGGAGAATAACCGTTGTTCAATTCCTGCCAATCGTCATAACCATCTCCGTCCGTATCAGCCTTTTTTAAGTCTGTTTTATAAATTTCTTCTTCATCATAATTAGAAACTCCGTCATTATCATAATCGGGTAAACTATCGGCCGAAGTTGGAAAATTTAAAAATAAAAATAACAAAATAATAAAAAAAGATAACCAAATATTTTGTGCTTTATTTTTCATACATTATTCTATTATTGTTATGCGCCTGCCTGCCGGCAGGTTACGCTATCATACTAATTCACTTAAATTTATTCCGCGCAAAGTCTTGTTAACCGCTTCCTGCACTTTAATTAATACTTTAGTCGCTCCGCATCGGCAACTGGCATGGCAATAGATTTTTCCTTTTTCGTCTAAACAATGAAAGGGAGACATCCTACCTTCTAAAGCTTTAACAATATCAAAAACCTTAATCTGGCTAGCGGGCCTAACTAAACTATAGCCGCCCTTTGCGCCTTTTATGGCCTTAACTAAACCGGCCTTCTTTAGATCAACGAAAAGACGCTCTAAATATCCTAAAGATATGCCCTCTTGCTTGGCAATACTTGGTAAAGATAGACTAATTTTATCTTTATACCTAGCTAATCTAATCATCGCCCTAAGCCCATAAGTTGTACGCGTAGAAAATTTCATAATGCATACTATTTTAGTAGGTATTAATACTTTAACATATTTAAAAAAATTGTCAAATCTATTATCCAAATACCTAAATTTTCCCATAAAAAATAGGCCTTCCGTTGTTTTTAATCAACAAAAGACCTATACGTTCAGGGAGGATATGAAAAAGATTCTCTGCTCTATATAATTTTTTGTTTACAGCGTGCAGAGAACTTTCCTACTTATATTATACGCCTAATTAATATTATTGCAAATACTTAGCTTTATTTCTCAAATGCTCATCATAAGTCTTAGAAAAAACCGTCTCCCCTGTATCTGGCCGGCTTAAGAAATAATTATAATCAGTATATTTCGGATAAATTGCGGCTTTAATAGATTGTATTCCTGGGTTAGATATCGGCCCTGGCGGCAGGCCTAAAATTAAATAGCTATTATATGGTGAATCAATCTTAGTATCTTCAATAGTATATTGGGATTTATTCATACCTAAAATATAAGCGAGTGTAGCGCACGATTCTAAAGCTTGGCCGTTTTTAATTCTGTCCCAGAATAAGCCGGAAACAATTTTCATATCTTTTTCCGTTCTTACTTCTTTTTCTAAAAGCGAAGCCATAGTTATAATTTCATAAATAGTCTTGCCTTGCTTAGCAATATCAGTCCACATTTCCAAAGTTAATTTCTTATCAAAATTATTTAGCATCTTTAAAACAATTTCTTCTAAAGTCGTATCAACAAAAATTCGATAAGTATCAGGAAATAAATATCCTTCTAGGGAATAATATGCGGGTTTATCTTTTAAGAAACTAAATTCGTTTGTATAATCTTTTGGGGACAGCATGCCTTGCGCGTAGCGATAATCAATTTTCGGATAACCGACTAATTCTAAAAGCTCTTCAGATTGGAACATACCCTCGCGTTCAAAGTATTGGCTTATTTCGCGCAGGTTCCAGCCCTCAATAATTTTAATTTCTTTTTCTTTACTTAGTGCCCGGCCGATTGCTAAATTTTCGGCGATTTCTTTAATTGGCATATTCGAATTTAAAATATACTCTCCGGCCTGCAAAGAACTAGCTAAATCTTTTCTCCAGATATAAATCTCAAACCAAAATTTTGATTTTATTAAACTCTGATCTAATAAATTTTGGGCTATAACTTTAGCGCCCTGTCCCTCATTAACAACAAAACTAATATCTTCACTCTTTTTAGAAACCACCTTATTAATCCCGCGCCAATAAACTAAACTAACCAATAGCCAAAAAATAATTATTATGATAATTATTTGTTTTAAAATTTTACTCATATTATTGTTTTTACTTTTCGTTAGCCTTCTTTAGTATTTCCGAACTGGCTCTAATTTTTTTTCCTAAACCATCTATCATCTTAATGTCCAACTCCTGGCAGAGCTCTCTTTCCGGAACCTCGCCCTGATGCCGGTCCCCGCCGTTAGCGTAAATATCCGGCTTTATAGCCCGCAAAGATTCACAAACCGACTTGTCTTTATCAATAGATAAAAAAACTTCGTCCACGCCTTTTATCGCGTCCACAATCCTTAACCTATCTGCCTGCGTCATAAACGGCGCACTACCCTTTATCTTAACTTGCTCATCATTATTTACAATCACTATTAAATGACTGCCTAATTTACTAGCTTCAACAATCATCTCTAAATGCCCGACATGCAAAGGATTAAAATAACCGCTAACAGCAACTTTAATTTTTTTAGCCATAATTTTACTTTTCTAAATAATTTCTTATATAATTATACTACCAAATTTTTTAGAAAAATAATAGGTCTTGATTTTTTTTCTAATGTATGCTATAATATTAATAGAGGTAAAAAGACTTGACAAAAACAAAAACAAAAACTAAAATAAGAAATGCTACAAAATTATAAAAAGCAGTTATTTTACTGCCAAAATTTTAAATATTTAAGTTATTTAAGCTCTCTATTGATTGTTTTAATAGGAGTTTTTTTATTGCCTAAGGTCGCATATTTGTCCACGATTACTCCAGAAAATATAATTAACCTAACAAACGAAGAAAGAGTTAAAAATGACTTAAACGAATTAACTCTTAACCAGCTTCTAACCCAGGCCGCTTATAAAAAAGCTCAAGCCATAATAGACGCCGGACAATTTTCTCATAGTTTAAATGGAGAAAAATTTTCTTCCTGGATAAAAAATACTGGTTATAAATATTCTTATGTCGGAGAAAATTTAGCAGTTGACTTTGCTACAAGCGAAGGTGTAATCACAGCCTGGCTAGATTCTCGCCTGCATAAAGAAAACTTATTAAATTCAGAATATCAGGAAATCGGTTTAGCTGTTATTGAAGATAAGTTCCAGGGTCAAAGCGCAATTCTCGTAGTACAAATATTCGGCGCACCTCCAATAGCTATAGTGCAGCCCAAAGTTAAAGGAATTAATGAACAAAATTATACAAGCTCCCCTATTTATCTTCCCAGCGCCGGACAATCAATTAAACCAGAAAGTTTTTTAACGCATTCTATTACTAATAATTATATTAATTCATCTAATATTTACGGCTATCAAAATATTTATAATCTAGATAACCAAAATTCTAACACCTTAAACAAGGTGAACAACTTTTTTATACAACCCAATATTATCGCTTTACTAAAATATTTTAATATTATTTTCTCCTCTCTGTTGCTCGCCTTTATCGCCTATTTTTATTTTTTATATTTTACCTACTTAATAAAATCAACATAAATTAGTAAGTAGGCCTATAGCAAAAAGACGTCTCGTACAAGACGTCTTTTTGTTTTATCTAAAATATAAAGTGTAACCAATATACTACTTGTAGTCCGTAGCCTTGGCGAAGGACTACATCATCGGCATTCCGCCGCCCATACCTCCCATGCCAGCCGGCATTCCGCCACCTAAAGTTTCATTTTTTTCTTCCGGCTTGTCGGCAATCACAGCCTCAACTGTTAAAAACATAATAGCCGCTGAAGCCGCATTCTCTAAGGCACTGCGCACAACTTTAGTAGGATCAACAATCCCGGCTTCAATCATGTTAGTAAATCTATCTTCAGCCGCGTCATAACCGATATTGTCGTTACCCTTTTTATTTTCTCTTATAATATTAAATAAAATTAGAGAACCGTCCTTGCCGGCATTACTGGCAATTTGTTTTATCGGTTCCAAAATAGCATTATCTATAATCTTAGTCCCCGCCTTGTCCTCTTTCTTATCGGTCAATTCAACAAAAGCGTCAGCAGCTAAAGGTAAGGCTAGTCCGCCGCCCGGCACAACTCCTTCTTCCTGAGCGGCTCGGGTAGCGTGCAAAGCGTCTTCAATTCTGTCTTTCTTTTCTTTCATCTCCGTTTCTGTCGCAGCGCCAACTTTTATTACGGCCACCCCGCCGGATAATTTAGCTAAACGCTTCTGTAATTCTTCTTTATCATAATCAGAATCGCTTAGAGAAATTTCTTTTTTAATACTTTCCACTCTGGCATCTATATTATTTTTTTCTCCCTTGCCATCAACAATAGTGGTATTGTCTTTAGATGAAACTACCTTTCTGGCCTGGCCTAAATCCTCAATTTCGGCTTTTTCCAATTTTAGGCCAATTTCCTCCGAAATTACCCTACCACCGGTCAAAACCGCGATATCTTTAAGTATGGCCTTGCGTCTATCCCCAAAACCAGGAGCTTTTATACCTAAAACATTAAAAGTTCCCTTTAATTTATTAATAATAAAAGTAGTTAAAGCAACATCTTCAAAATCCTCAGCAATAATTATTAGATCTTTTTTACCAGTCTGCGCTATTTTTTCAAGCATTGGCATAATATTATTTTTTACTGGGGCATCTTGACCACCTATACTAACTTTACTATCAGTAACTAAAATATAAGGATCATTAAACTCAGCTTTCATAGAATCAGCTTCAGTAATCATATAAGGAGAGACATAGCCATTATCAAACTGCATACCCTCTACTACCTCAACATCAACTCCGAAAGACTGGCCTTCTTCTACAGTCACCACTCCATCCTTACCGACTTTATCAATCGCTTCTGCAATTTTTTCACCAATTTTTTTATCATTAGCCGAAATAGAAGCTACTTGGGCAATCTCTTCTTTAGTAGCGATTTGTTTACTTATAGTTTTTAGACCAGATACAATTTTTGCCACTTTTACTTCCATAGTCTGCCTAATTTCAACCGGACTCACTCCGGAAGCAACTAACTTCAAACCCTCGTTAATCATAGCTTGGGCTAAAATTGTGGCTGTGGTAGTGCCGTCACCGGCCGCATCATTAGTTTTTGAAGCAACTTCTTTTACCATCTCCGCACCGATGTTCTCAATTTTATCCTCTAATTCAACTTCTTTAGCTACAGTTACGCCGTCTTTAGTGATAACCGGAGAGCCATAACTCTTTTCAATTACTACATTCCGCCCTTTAGGACCTAAAGTAACTTTAACTGCATTAGTTAATTTATCAACTCCTTGTTTTAAGGCATTTCTCGCCTTCTCGTCAAAAATAATTTGTTTAGACATAAGATGTTAATTTTTCAATTTTCAAATTTTCAATTTTCAAATTCAATTGAAAATTATATCATTGAAAATTTATTGATAATTATAAATTGATAATTAATCTATTATCGCTATGATGTCGCTTTCAGAAATTACTAAATAATCTTCTCCATCAACTTTTATTTCGTCTGGAGAATACTTTTTAAACATAACTTTCGCTCCAACTTGAACGCTCATAGTTAATCGTTGACCGTTATCTAATTGTTTTCCCGGGCCAACAGCAACAACTTCACCCTTTTCCGGTCTTTCCTTATCCACTGTGTCAGGTAAAACTATACCAGACTTAGTCATCTCACTTTCAGAGATTGTTTTAATAATAACATTGTCATGTAATGGTTTTAAATTCATACTTTTTATCTTGTTTTATTAATTAGTTAGCACTCTCTTCCTCTAAGTGCTAATTCATATTGTATCTTACACCATACTCTAACACCTTGTCAAGCCTTAAAAAACAAAAAAACAGAAAAAAATTCCTCCTGTTTTTTTAATAACCCTGTATTATCTTTTGATATTTTTCCATCGCTTAACCGCTCTAGTTCTAGCTAATTCTTTTTCTAATTGAGCGGTAATATTAGCAAAATTTTCAGCATCATCCTGCCGAGTTTCTTTCTTAATATTTTCTGCCCTGGCCCTAGCGTCCTCGGCCCTGGCTAAATCAAGCTCCTGCGCTCGTTCAGCTGTATCAGCTAAAATTACCACTTTATTTCTTAAGACTTCAAGAAACCCCCCGGAAACAGATATAATTTCCGGACTATTGTCAGCCTTAATTAATTCAATCACGCCTGGCTTTAAATTAGCCACAATCGGCATATGTTTAGGCAAAACCGTCATCTCCCCTTCCTGGGTAGGTACAGTTACTTGTGAAATATCTTCTTTTAAAACCACCCGCTCTGGAGTAACTATCTCAAATTTAATTACCTTATCACTATTGTACATATTTATTATCTTTTATTTTTTATCCTCCACAGCTTTAGCGGAGACTACTTCCTCTATTCCGCCTTTCATATAAAAATCATTTTCATTCTTATCGTCATGCTTACCGTCTAAAATTTCTTTAAACCCCTTAATTGTATCTTCTAATTTTACATACTTGCCAGCTCGACCAGTAAAAGTTTCGGCTACCGCAAACGGCTGGGATAAAAATTTCTGAATTTTTCTAGCCCGGGACACAATTAACTTATCTTCATCAGATAATTCTTCCATGCCTAAAATAGCAATAATATCCTGAAGCTCTTTATAGCGCTGTAAAATCTTTTGCACTCCGCGGGCGACAGCGTAATGCTCTTCTCCGACAATCTTTGGGTCTAAAATTGTTGAAGATGAATCAAGAGGATCAACCGCCGGATAAATACCTAATTCAGTTAAACTTCGCGCCAACACCACGGTTGAATCAAGATGACCGAAAGTCGTGGCCGGCGCCGGATCAGTTAAGTCATCAGCCGGTACATAAACTGCCTGGATAGAAGTAATCGATCCCTTATTAGTCGAAGCAATTCTTTCCTGGAGTTCTCCCATTTCCGTGGCTAAAGTCGGCTGATAACCTACGGCTGACGGCATACGCCCTAATAAAGCAGACACCTCTGAACCGGCTTGAGTAAATCTAAAAATATTATCAATAAAAAATAATACGTCCTGGCCCTGCTCATCCCGAAAATACTCGGCAATTGATAAACCGGATAAAGCTACCCGGGCACGGGCGCCTGGTGGTTCATTCATCTGCCCGAAAACCATAGCTAATTTATCAAGCACCTTAGCGTCTTTCATCTCATGGTAAAGATCATTACCTTCGCGGGTTCTTTCTCCCACACCGGCAAAAACCGAATAACCGCCATGAGCCTTAGCAATATTATTAATAAATTCCTGAATAATCACAGTTTTACCTACTCCAGCGCCGCCAAACATTCCCACCTTACCGCCTTTAGCAATCGGACAAATTAAATCAATAACCTTAATTCCGGTTTCTAAAACTTCAGTTTTAGTAGACTGATCAATAAATTCCGGAGCTGGCCGATGAATTTCATATCTCTTTTCAGTTTTAGCTTCTTCCCCGCCGTCAACTGGATCGCCTAAAACGTTAAATATCCGGCCTAAAGTCTCTTTACCAACCGGCACACTAATACCAATACCGGTATTAATTACTTCGTCTCCTCGCTTTAAACCGTCGGTTGTCCCCATAGCTACCGCTCTTATCACATTAAAACCGATATGCTGCTGAGTTTCTAAGACTAATTTTTTACTATCCGGCATTATAACTTCTAAAGCCGTATAAATTTCAGGCAAATCATTTTCAAAATGCACGTCAACTACCGCGCCGATTATTTGCTTAATTTTCCCAACATTTTTTTTATCAGACATATTTCTTTTAAATATAAATATTATTTATAATTTTAGTTTTAATTAGCTAAGGCGTTTGCTCCGGCGCTGATTTCCGCAATTTCTGACGTAATCGCCGCTTGCCTGGCTTTATTATAAAATAAAGTTAACTCATCTACTAAATCTCCGGCTGCATCCGTAGCCTGGTGCATGGCCGTCATACGGGCGCTATGCTCAGACGCGTTTGATTCTAACAAAGCTTGAAATAATTGAACTTCAATTAAGCGCGGCAACATCTCATTTAAAACCTCTTCTGGACTGGGTTCGTAATTAAAAACATAAGAACCTCCCTGATCGTGCAAATATTTTTCCTCTTTAGATTTAATATATTCTTTGTCAGCCCCAACTCTAGTATCGTGTCCGACAATGCCTAATTGCTCATCATGCGCGTCTATATCAATTGGCAATAATTGCTTAACTCGCGGTATTTGTTTAGCGGCATTTTCAAAATCAGTATAAGCCACCATTATCTTATCATACTTACCAGCTAAATAATCATCAATTATTAACCGGGCAATCGGCACAACCTCTTTTACTTCATAACAAACATCTAGTTTAGAAAATTCGGCTGCAATTTCATAATTAAAACGGGAATAAATTATCTTTCCCTTCTTACCAACATTAATAAATTCAGTCTTAATATTTTCTTCTCCATTAGCGGTTTGATGCTTATTTATTGATTCTCTAACTTTATTTACTAAAGCAGTGTTAAAGCCGCCGCAAAGCCCGCGGTTAGAGGTTATTAAAATAATGCCAATGGTTTTTATTTTTTTTCTTTTTAGGAAAAGCGGATGCAAATTTTTTCCGGCATTAACAGCTCGAGACAAATTTAAAACAGTTGTCCAACTTAAATTAGCATAAGTCCTGGTTTTTAAAACTGCTTCAATCGCCTTACGCATCTTAGCCGCCGCCACCATCTCCATCGCTTTAGTAATCTTTCTTGTATTGGAAATTGATTTTATTCTACGTTGTATTTCTTT
>Ga0075122_10000625_pt1 | contig 27179 bp, 24 predicted proteins | sample AntAceMetag02UKB_FD_69790 | JGI IMG/M metagenome (GOLD analysis project Ga0075122, IMG submission 69790) | Saline lake microbial communities from Ace Lake, Antarctica - Antarctic Ace Lake Metagenome 02UKB | ecosystem: Environmental > Aquatic > Non-marine Saline and Alkaline > Saline | place...
TAAACACTCTATCCTCCACGAAATAAGTTCGAAGAGCAGAAGCAAGGGTAGTTTGTCAAAGAATCTAGCTAACCTTAGTTGGATTTTTTGATACCCAGATTACCATTACCGAACTGGAAATAATAGTGAAATTATATGTGGATAAGTGATTTGTACATTTCCAGAAAGTGTGTTAAAATGGAAACATTAGTTCCATAATTACACAATTTTTTATGTATAAAAGAATATTAAAAATAGACAATAAATCAAAACAAAGTTTTTTCCTATTTGGTCCTCGTGGCACTGGAAAGACTACTTGGTTGAAGCAAAATTTTAAAAAGGCCGTTTATTTAGACCTGCTTGATGCAAAGCTTCGTCGGACATTATCTGCTATGCCGGAAAAATTAGAGCAATATATTCCTTCCGGCTGTAAAGACTGGGTTATTTTAGACGAAGTACAAAAAATACCGTCGCTTCTAAATGAGGTGCATAGGTTAATAGAAGAAAAAAAGTATAAGTTTATCTTAACAGGCTCGAGTGCTAGAAGTTTACGGAAGAAAGGAATAAACTTATTAGCCGGTAGGGCCTTGACATATTATTTGCACCCATTAACAGAGAAGGAGTTAGGTGAAGATTTTTCTTTAAATCACTCTTTGAAATATGGGCAGATGCCAATGGCTAAGACTTCTAAAAATCCGGGAAAGTTTTTAGATTCATATATAGATACCTATCTTGAAGAGGAAGTTTTGCAAGAAGGTATTACCCGTAATATTGGCAATTTTAATAGATTTTTAGAAGTTGCATCTTTTTCCCAAGGTGAAATTTTGAATATTAGTCAAGTGGCTCAGGAAGTGCAAATTGAAAGAAAAACAGTGGAGAATTATTTTAAAGTATTAGAGGATTTATTGATTGGGATCCGTTTGCCTATTTTTAAAAAGAGAGCTAAAAGGAAATTGATCAGCCATAGTAAGTTCTATTATTTTGATACAGGAGTATTTAGGTCTTTGAGGCCTAAAGGCCCTCTTGATTCTGAAAGTGAAATAGACGGAGCAGCTCTTGAAACTTTATTTTTGCAAGAGATTAGGGCTTTAAACGATTATTATGAACTCGGGTATAATATTTATTATTGGAGATCAGTGACCGGTCTTGAAGTTGATTTTGTGCTTTATGGGCCAAAGGGATTATTTGCTTTTGAAATAAAACGAAAGTCTAATATTAATAAAAAAGATTTAAAAGGATTAAGGGCTTTTGGTAGAGATTACCCAGAAGCAAAATCTTTTATGTTCTGCAATATTAGGAGAGAGGAATATCATGAGGGTATAAAGATAATTCCAATTAAAAAAGCTTTTCATATATTGGATAAAATTTTAGCAAACTAATTTTTATCTATTGGCGGAATTTATTTTAAGAAGGGTGATTGTTTTAGTTTTACCATACTAATTTTAACCATCTCAAAAAGTTTGGTAAACAGGTAATCTGGGGAGTTTGTCAAAAAATCTAGCTGACCCTGGCTGGATTTTTTGATACCCATGTTGTCATTACCAAACTGGAAATAATAGGGGATAGATGGTACTATAAAAATATAGTAAAGTTATAAGAATATGAAAAATAATAAATTAATTTTTGTGTAAATTTTGATCAGGATTTTGACAGAAAAAATGGAAATAATATGGGAGATTATTATCAAACATTAAATCCTGCTAAACAAGAGCAGGAAATAAAGATAGAAGAACAAGACGGAATGGAAGGCGAGAGCCATTATAACTATGAGAAGCATACTGGTGAAAATGGAAAATTTATCATAGCCAAATGTGATCGAGGGCCTTGCCAAGATAGGGAGAGGCAGTATTTTAATAATTTGAAACAGGAATTGTCTGTTGATTTAGCAAAAGACGGGGGACCATTAAAGGTTGCTATACAAATGAAAGAAATGGGTAAAGTTATGGACCAGGGCGATGACAAGGAAAAAGCAGGTGCTGGCCATCTTTGGGAGAATGGTGGTAAGTGGGAAAGTAATGAATTAGAACAGAAGATTAAAACGATAGTAGGTAGAGAGGATTTGGATTGGCAAAATGTTCCAGATACAAAATTAGATAGGGGAGGGAATAAAACAGTAGAACATAAGACTGCCAATTTAGAAAATGATTTGCAAATTCATCTTTTTTCTATAACAGCAGGCAAAGGGCAAGGTCATCAGTGGGCTTGTTTAGAAGTACCTCATAAAATTAAGATTAATGAAGACAAAAAGAAGTTGCTTAAATTTGGATTAGGATTAGTTATTGAGCAAGGTGAACACAGATTCTCGGCTGGAAATACTCATATAGAGAATCTAGGAATGGAGGATTGTGATTAAATCTATATTGCCTTATACTTTACTAAATTGAAATTAAGTAATGAATCACAAATATCTATATAATTTTATTTTTTTTACCTTTTTTACCTTAGCCATCGGCTATATTGGTTTTAGTTTTGGTGTGTGGAGCGTTGAGAAGCAAAAAGCACTGCGAGTTTCTGAGATCAATTCTGAAATAAATAAAGTCAAGGGTCTGGAAAACAAAAAAGATAATGGTAATACACTATATGTATTGGGAAGTAAAAAGGCGCAAGGTTTAGATGACTTTGCTCCGTTTTGGAAGACTTGGAATGTTTTATCGGAAAAGTACAGTCCGGTTTCTACCTCGACTGAAGATGTGATAGATAACCATGAAAAGGTGATTAGCTCCATTAAGGGATTAGTCAGCTCATACAATGATCCATACACCGTGTTTTTTGCAGAGAAAGAAAATGATAATTTTAAGGAGTCAATTTATGGTGAATTTGAGGGAATTGGCGCACATTTGGGCGTAGCGCAGGGAATGCTCGCGGTAGCAGGATTGATTGATGGAGCGCCTGCCGAACGGGACGGCCTTATGTCAAATGATATAATAATAGCCATTGACGGACAAAGTATTGAGGGGCTGACCATGCCTGAAGCTATACAAAAAATTCGCGGAGCTCGGGATACTCAAGTGATATTGACAGTTTGGAGGCACGAAGAAAAAAATCCGATAGATATTGAAATAACGCGCGGGAAAGTAGCTATTCCGTCAACTGCGGTAGCGATTGCGTCAAAGGTGAAGGATTCTGTAAATAATGTATTACAAAGGATTAAAGAGAAAATTATTCCGGGTAGTCAACAAGAAAAGGATATTCCAGACGAGCTACAAGCAGAGGATTTTTTTGTATTCAAATTAGCTAGTTTTTCCAAGACATCAAAAGAGGCCTTTTTAAAAGAAATTGAAGAATTTAAAAAATCAAATACCATGAATTTGATTATTGATTTGCGCGATAATCAAGGTGGCTATATGGATTCGGCAATCGACATAGCAAGTCATTTTTTACCACAAGGCGCAGTGGTTGTGACGGAAAAAATTGGAGCAAGCCAAATAGAGCGTGTTGATGTAAGCCGAGGCTATGATACTTTGAAAGATTTTAAAGATTTGCATTTGGTTATTTTGGTAAACAGAAATACAGCCTCAGCTGCTGAAGTTTTAGCTGGAGCTCTCAAAGAGCATGGAGTAGCGACGATAGTGGGTGAAAAAACTTTTGGCAAAGGAAGTGTGCAGGAATTGATTGATATTACAGATAATATGTCACTTAAAGTAACCGTTGCTCGCTGGTATACACCCAATGGCAATTCAATTTCAAAAAACGGTTTAATCCCAGATGAGTTAGTTGAATTAACTGAAGAAAATACCAAAAATGGCCAAGATGTTATTTTTGAGAGAGCTTTAGAGGTGTTAATAGGAGGAAAATAATTTTTATGTTTATGGATTTTAAAAAAATTCAAATCATGCAATTTACCCATATTAACTCTAACCACCTCATAAACTCTCAATAGTTCGGAAAACAGGTAATACGCGGAGTTTGTCAAAAGATCTAGCTAATATTAGCTAGATCTTTTGACACTCAAATTATAATTGATTTAATCAGGATTTACTGGATTTATTAAGGGATGTTGTATTTTGGTTTTTTTTGGTATAATTATTATAGAACAGTTTAAATTAATAAATTAACACTAATAATATGCATATGCTTAAAAAAATATTTTTTCTTGTTGCAGTGGCTATTTTAATTTGGCCAGCTTGTTTTTCTTTTAGTTCACCAGTTTTAGCTGCCGGTGATTATGATGGTAAACTTATTAAAATGAAAGATTCCTCGGCTGTGTATTACGTGGCTGAGGGCAAACGTTATGTTTTTCCCAATGAAAATATTTTTAAATCATGGTTTCCGGATTTTAGTGATGTTTTAGCTTTGACTTATGAAGAGCTTTTGCAGATACCTCTTGGTGGTAATGTTTTTTATCGCCCTGGTGCAGTACTTATTAAAATTACAACTAGCCCAACTGTGTATGCTGTAGCTAACAATGGTGTACTGCGTTCAGTTCAGAGCGAAGCCATGGTGAGAGCATTGTACGGTAGTAATTGGCATCTTTTAATTGATGATGTACCTGATTCTTTTTTCACTAATTATACGATTGGAGATACAATCAGCGATGAGACGGATTATGATCCCGATCAGGAAATAATAGAGGCTGACACCATTGAATATAATAAGGGATTAAGAATACGGAATGCTACTAGGGCACGTACCGGCAAGTGCAAGGCAGTGATGTCAGGCTCTTCGTATGTGCGTGAATGCGAGCAGGCAAATAGTAATAATGCTGTAGATGATAATAGTGCCCCTTATATTAAGACAATTAAGGCAACAAGTGGTGATGATGACATGTATGTTAATGAAGATGATATGATTGCTATTGCCTTTAATGAGTCAATTAATCCAGAGTCAATTAATAATGATTTAGAAGCAGGGAGTTATGTATCAGGCGTAGCCTATACTGAAACAGGTGGAGTATATGTTTCTTCTTCTGGTCGAGTGACTATTAGAAATATTGCTATTTTTGATATGGGATCAATTGAAAGTGCGGCTACCTTTACGGTTAAATTAGCTTTAAATTCGAGTGGTAAAATTTTGACTATTACTTTAACTTCAGGTGACGAAGTGGAAATTATTGATGAGAATTTTGATGATGCCAGACAAATTGGCGGAACAATTGAAGATGTGAGTGGTAATGAAATGGTGAGTAATGAAAGCATTGACGACCCGACGGGAAGTTTTAGTGACAGAGAAGATATTGATGATGACGACAATACTAGTAGCAGTGATCTTTATATACAATCAATCTATGTTTATAATAATGGTCGTGATGGATCGATTGATGCTTTAGATGCCATTAGAATTACTTTTAGTGAGGCAGTAAATCCCGGATCGATTAATAGTGGTTTACAAAAGGGTGGCTATGTTAATGATGTCACCTATACTGAAACAGGTGGTGTTAGGATCTCTTCACTTGGGATTGTGACTATTAAAAGAATTGCTGCATTTGATATGGGCTCGGTTGGTGATGATAGCACATTTACGGTTAAATTGGCGTTGGATTCTAGCGGCAAAATTTTAACGATCGCTTTAACTGGTGATGATGATGTAGAAATTACGGATGAGGATTTCGATGATGCTGAACAGACTGGTGGGACGGTTGAAGATGCGAATGGCAATGAAATGGATGATGATGAAAGGATTGATGATCCAAAAGGAACCTTTGGTGGAGTAAATGAAAATCCTCCTTATATTCTCTCTGTTAGGGCAAGCGACGGTGGTGATGATGACTATATTGACGTGGATGACGAGATAATTGTTACTTTTAGTAAGGCAATTGATCCAGCATCAATTGATGATGATTTAGAAGAAGAAGATGATATTTCTGGAGTTGAATATAGCCAAACAGGGGGAGTAAGTGTTTCTTCGTCAGGAGATGTGACTATTAAAAATATTGCTACTTTTGATATGGGCTCAGTGGAGGACTCAGGAAATTTTGAAGTAGAGTTGGCGTTGAGTGCTAATGGCAGAGTATTAACTATTACTCTTACTGATGGTGATGATGTAGAAATTGAGGAAGAAGTCTTTGACGATTTAGCACAAACCGGTGGTACGATTGAAGATAAAAATGGTCGTATTATGGAGGGTAATGCAGGGCTTGATGATTTGACTGGTAGTTTTGGAGGAGGAGTTAGTGACAACGATGATGAATTTCATATTACTTCAATCAGGGTGAGCGATGATGGAAATGATGACTATATTGATGTAGGAGATGAAATTAAAATAACTTTTAGTCGATCAATTGACCCAGAATCAATTGATAACGATTTAGAAAATGGCTATGGTATTAATGACGTTGATTATACAGATACTGGAGGAGTAAGGGTTTCTTCTTCTGGTCGAGTGACTATTAAAAATATTGCTACTTTTGATGTGGGGTCGGTGGATGAATCGGAAGTTTTTACCGTTGATATAGATTTGAGTTCTAATGGTGAAGTTTTGACTATTGTGTTAGTTGATGGAGATGACGTGGAGATTATTAATGAGGATTTTGATGATGCTGAACAAGTCGGTGGAACAATTGAAGATGAGAGTGGCGATGAAATGGACGATGATGAAAGTATTGATGACCCGGTGGGTACGTTTGGCGGTGATAATACGAGTGATGACGGCAGTGCTCCATATATTAAATCAATAGCAATTGCCAACCATGGCACGAGTGGATATATTGACGTAGGTGACACGATTGCTCTTACTTTCAATGAAGCGCTTGATCCCGAATCAATCAACCCTTATTTAGAAGTAGGCGATTATGTAGATGATATATTATATTCACGAACTGGTGGTATAACTGTTATTTCTGGTGGAGCAGTGTCGATTGAGGACATTGCATATTTTGATGTGGGTTCTGTGGATAGATCGTTGACTTATACTGCCAAACTAGCCATGAACGCCGATGGAGATGTATTGACAATTACCCTAATGAGCGGTGGCAATGTTAGAGTAGTCGACAATGATTTTAGTAGAGGGGTTCAGATTGGTGGTATAATTGAAGATGAGAGTGGCAACACAATGGTTGATAAATCAAGTATTATCGAACCATCAGGAAGTTTTTAGATAGATATGCTCAATTAAAGTATACAATATGAGTAAATGCATTAAACATGGTGGCTCGGGTATTTATTGTTTAGGATTCATTGGTGCCGTTGTCTATTTTGTTAGCCACGCTGTGGGTTTTTGGGTGGGGGTTGTTGGTTTTTTAAAAGCTTTGGCTTGGCCGGCATTTTTAATTTATTATGCTTTCGAATTTTTGTTGAAGTAGAAATATATAAATGTTAATCCTGTTTATTCCTGAATATTAGAGGAATTACAATAACCGCAAAAGTATATAGTTTAAGAATTATTATTTTATAAAGATTCTCCTAGAGTTAGGGGAATTTTTTATTATGATTAAAATAACCACTTGTGGTATAATTAAAGTGTAATATTTATATATTTTTGTCGTTATATTTATGGAGGAACAGACAATTACGAATCAACGACTTGAAAATGAAATGGAACTTATTGAGCGTGCTAAAACAGACGATCAAGCTTTTGAGATATTATATAATTTCTATTTTCCCAAGATCTATGGATATCTCTTTAAGCGAGTAGGCAACCGTCAGGTAACAGAAGACTTAACCTCCATTGCTTTTATGAAGGTTTTTTGTAATTTGGGGAAGTATAAACATCAAGGATACACTTTTGGTGCTTGGATTTATCGGATTGCTACGAACAATTTGATAGATTATTATCGTAAATCTGGCAGGCGACAAGAGGTAGATATTGAACAAGTCGGCGAGATTGAAAGTAATAATCCGTCACCGGGAGAAGTAATACAAAATGCTGAAGAGTCTATGTTTATAAAATTTGTTTTAAAGAAATTACCGGAAAGATACAGTAAGGTGTTGCATTTGAAGTTTTTTGCTGAAATGTCTAATCAAGAAATAGCTCAAACATTAAAAATATCAAGTAATAATGCTGGTGTTTTAATATATCGAGCACTTAAAAATTTTCAAAAAATATATAAAAAATATGAAAAATGAAGAGTTTTTAGACAATTTAAATAATAAAGAAAACAAAGCCAAGCGTAATAAATCAGATGATGGGGCGTTATTAGAAGTAGAGGAGAAAATTAATAAATTAAAACATACTCCAGAAGTTGCTTCTGAAAATTTTCAAAATGAATTAAAGATGAAGATTTTAGAGAAGCGGCGACAAAAAAACTCTATGAAAAATACAACGCCTAATTTTTTTGGAAATTTGCTCGAAGGTCTCTTGAGACCCAAACGCCTAGTGCCTGCGGTGGCTGCCTTATTAATCGTGGCAATTGTTTTTGGCACTTTACATTTTTGGCCAGCTGGTCCGCTGGGTCCCGGCGAGACGCCATTTAGTGGTTTTTCTAAACTCCTTATTAGTCCGGCTTATGCCCAGGACAATTTTGAGTTAATCCCGAGCGTCGCTGACAGTTTAGGGGTCGAGACTAATTCAGTTTATATTTTAAAAAGTAAAGAACCACTTAATACTGCGTTAATTAAAGATCATTTGGAAATAATACCTGAGTTTGATTATAAGTTGAAAGAGATTTCTGATACTGAATGGCAAATTGTTCCAGAAGGTTTAGTTGAACCCAATACAATTGTAAGGGTTGCTTTGGCAACTTCATATATTGATGAGGTTGGTAAGCAACAAGAGCGTGATTATTCATGGGCTTTTCAAATCAAGGATAATTTTAAAGTGTTGCATAGTATTCCACGCGACACAGGCACACAAGTACCGACTAATACTGGGATTGAAATAACCTTTAGTCATGATAATTTTAAAGATTTTGAGAAATATTTTTCTATTACACCTCAAGTGCAGGGTAGATTTGAAAGGCATGGACGCACGATGGTTTTTGTGCCATTGAACCAGCTTCAAGTTGGTAGACTGTACACCGTGACTGTTAAGAAAGGATTGCCGATTGATAGTTCAAATGAAGTTTTGGCAGAGGATTATAGTTTTACTTTTGAAACACAGCCTAAGTCCAGTTATTCTAATAATGAGTGGTTTAGAATTTATAGGAGAATTCATGAGGCTAGCTCAAGTCAAGCACCATTGATTCAAGTTTCAGCCAGTAACCTACAAAGTAACGAGGTAGATGTAGGGGTTTATCAGTTTACAAGCTGGCAGGCTTATATGAATTCAATTGATAAGCGCGATGAGCTTCCCTGGTGGTCATATAGCAAGGATGATTTTAGAGAAAATACCCAAGGACTGCGGCAGGTAAGCACTTTTAAACAAACAATTAAGAAAGAAGGTTCTGTACAATATATTGAGCTACCGGAGGCGCTGAATAAAGGTTTTTATTTAATAGAATTTAATGTTAGGGGTATCAAAGATCAAGTTTGGTTGCAAGTAAGTGATCTAGCAGCTTATTTGAATATAACAAAAACAGATACATTGGTTTGGGTGAATGATTTACGGTCTAAGTCAGTGGTTAGCGGGGCAGAAGTTGAGTTGGTAAATATGAATTATCGACGCCAAACAAATGGGAAAGGTATAGCTACTTTTAATACACCAGCTGAATTGATAGAGAGTGGGGATAATGAAAAGGGAAATAAAAGATATTATTTTAAGATAAGTAAAGGTGGAGATGTATTAATAATGGCGGCGTCTAAGATTAGTCGATCATATGGCTGGAATAGTATCCTTCAAGCTGATGATTATTGGCAATATCTATATACTGATCGTCCTCGTTATCAAACTACGGATACGATTCAATATTGGGGAATGATTAAGGGGCGGGATAATAATAAGATTAAGGAGAAGGTTACAGCTACCTTATTTAAGGAGGGTTATGTTGACTACTATTATCGACCAGTACATATTATGGAGCAGGAAGTTGAATTGTCCTCTGCGGGTATATTTTCAGGCGAGATGAAATTCAGTGATTTGCGGCCAGATTATTATACTCTAGAAATTAAGGTGGGTGATAAAGTTCTTAAGCGTAAATATCTTAATATCAGACCATATATTAAGCCGGCTTATGAATTAACATTAATTCCTGATCGGAAAAGGGCGTTCGTTGGTGAGAATATTAATTTAAAGGTTCAGGCGGCTTTTTTTGAGGGTACGCCAGTACCTGATCTAGATTTAGTTTTAAAGATGCCCGAAGGAGAGTACAAGTTTAAAACCGATGAAAAGGGTCAAGCTGAATTAACTTATACTAAAAAATATGAGGAGTGTTATCAGGGTTATAGCTGTTGGCCGAAGCATGCTTATTTATCTATTTATCCGCAGAATAGTGAGTTAGCTGAGATTTCGGCTGATGCGAATGTGCGTTTTTATGGCCCTAATGTTTATTTAGAAGGTGAAGTAAGCTACCCGCAAGAAGGAGTCGCAGAGATTTCAATGATCGGTAGATTTATTGATTTAGAAGCCGTAACTGAAAATTTTTGGTGGGGTAGCAAATTGGGAGAAAAAATAGCACCCGGAGTTAAAGTTGAGGGTGAGGTGACGAAAATAACATATACTAAAAATGAGACAGGTACTTATTATGATTTTATAAATAAGAAAACTTACAAACAATATAGTTATGGCCAAAAGGAAGAACAAGTAGATTCATTTAGTGGAGTAACTGATAATAACGGGAAATATGTTTATCGTCGCAACGTGGAACCAGAAACTTCATATCGAGTCAACTTAGAATATTATGACAGTTCTGGGAAGTACAATGTACATACCTACCATCTTTTTTATCACAATGGTCGATCAATTCACCGTTATACTGGGGGGAATTATTCATATTATCATTTTAGTTTTAGCAAAGAAGATGATGCATATGTGGTGGGTGAAGGAGTCCAGGCTAAATTTATGATCAACGATGATCCGATGCCAGAAGGGAATAACAGATATTTGTTTTTGCAATTACAGAATGGGTTGCAGGAATATGCCATAGCCAATAACTATGAATATTATTTTCCGTTTGAGACGCGAGATATACCCAATGTTAATTTAGTGGGCGTCTATTTTAATGGTTCTTCTTACACGACTACTCAAACCAGTTATTATGGGCGATCAGTAACTTTTGATAATAGCGAGAGAGCCCTGAAGATCGAGATTAAGACAGATAAAGAGATGTATGAGCCGGGTGAGGAAGTAACTTTGAGCCTAGAGGTTAAGGATACAAAGAATAGATCGCGTGAAGCGGATGTAAATATCAATTTAATTGACGAGGCTTTTTATGCAGTAGTGGATGATAGCGCCACGCCTTTAGCGGCTATCTACAATAGTCTGCGACCAGGTTCGTTATTGGAGAATAAAAGTCATTATCCTATTAGCCAGCAGTTTGGTGGTACAGAAAAAGGTGGTTGTTTCGGGGCAGGTACGATGATTTTGATGGCTGATGGTGCACAAAAGCCGATTGAAGACGTGGTAGCTGGGGAGAGAGTGATGACTTTTGATGACCCAAGAGATTTAGATAAAGTTAGCGGAGTAGTGAGTGAAGTTTATCAGCATATTGTATCAGAATATTTAATTATTAATGATGAATTAGAAGTAACGCCCCAACATTTGGTCTACAGTAATCATAGATTTCAAGAGGCGGGTGGACTGAAAGTTGGTGATTGGTTGCTGGATTCAACTGGTAAAAAAGTTATAGTTGAAAATATTGAAGTGCGACGTGAAATTGTGCCTGTTTACAATTTACGCATTGATCCTCAACATACTTATTTCGCTGGTGGTTTTTATGTACATAATGAAAAGGGCGGGGGTCCACGTGAATTTTTTACTGACGCAGCTTTATTTAAGTCAGTTAAGACTAATAGTTCAGGTAGGGCGAGTGTAACTTTTACTTTACCTGATAATATTACTTCTTGGCGGGCAACAGCTCAGGCAATCAGCAAAGATATCTTTGTTGGCGTGAGTACGACTAAGGTGCCAGTTTCTTTGCCTGTTTTTGCAGAAGTGACGATAGGTGATGAATATTTAAAAGATGATAAGCCAATTGCTCGAATGAGGGCTTTTGGTGTAGCACTTAGTGGAGATGACTCAGCCAGTTTTACTGTTAAAGCACCAAGCATGGGGGCTGATTCGTCAGGACCATTTAAGGCCAAGGCTTTTCAACCAGCTTATTTCAATTTGCCTGATTTAACGGAGGGCAAGCATGATATTATATATGAGCTTACTACCGATGAGGGTGATGATGCTATTAAATTACCGTTAGATGTAATTGAATCAAGATTGGAGGCACAGTTTGCCAGAAGCGAAAAATTAACTGCCCAAACTCAGGTGACAGCTGATAATGATAAACCAATGGTGATTGTTTTAAGTGATGAGGGACAAAGTCAGTTATACAAACCGCTTCAACGTTTAAGTTGGTCTTGGGGTGATAGAGTTGACCAACAAATTTCTAGGAAAAAAGGAAGGGAAATTTTGAATGATATATATGAAGAGGATATTAGAGAGTATAGTTTTGAAGCTCACAATTATCAGATGTCCAACGGTGGGATTACCTTATTGCCCTACAGTGATGACGAGTTAGAGTTATCGGCTCGCATGGCGAGTGTGGGAGCAGATGGTTTTGATAAAGAATCTTTAGCTCAATATCTTTTCCGGAAGCTTGAAGATAAAAACAGTAATCGAGAGGAAATTTCTTTAGCTTTGTATGGTTTGGCTGAACTTGAAAGACCTGTTTTAACCAGAATACGAGTTTGGCTAGAAAGAGATGATTTAAGTCCCAAAGAGAAGATGTATTTAGCCCAAGCGTTATTTGATTTAGGGGCGGAAGAAATGGCCAGAGGTTTATATTATGGAATTTTAGAAGAGCATGCGGAGAAAAAAGAGCCTTACGTAATTCTTAGAGTGAATAATGATCAAGATGAGGTTTTCCATATGACAGCACTGGCTGCTGTTCTGGCCAGCTCCTTAGATGCGCCAGAACGTGATGGCTTATGGAAATATTTAACTGAGAATCAAAGACTATGGGGTGATAAGAAAAATAGTGAGAGATTATTTAATTTAGAAAAGTTAAACTATATTGAGCACACATTGCCCAACTTGAAACCAAGTCCAGCTAAAATAGTGTATGAGTTGTTTGGCAAAAAGAAAGAGGCAAAGATTACTGGTGGCAAGATTCATACATTCCGCTTAGAACCAACTGATGTGAGTGAGCTTAAATTTTTATTTGTTGAGGGAGATGTGGGTATTTCTGTGCGCCAGACTAAGCCGATTAATTTGAGCCAGGTTGAGCCAGATTCAGCCATTGGTATTAGGCGAGAATATTATGTAAACGGTAAACAAACCAATACTTTCAGTGAAAGTGATATTATTGAGGTGCATTTATACCCAACTTTTGGTAGCAAGGCAATCAATGGTGAATACCAAATTACAGATATTTTACCAAGTGGATTGATGCCGATCACTAAATTATATCAAAGAGGTGGCAGGTATGATTGCCATTATTGGTATCCGTATAACAGTGATGGCCGGATGGTTAAGTATAAGATTAATCGGTATTGGAGAAGCAATTATTGTGGTGGTGATTTTATTAAATATTACGCTCGAGTAAAGAACAGAGGCGAATATAAGGCAGAGCCAGCTATTATTCAATCTTTTTTAAATCCAGATTATATTAATTATTCAAATAGTGGGACAATAAATATTAGTGAATGAAAAAAGTATATTTTATTTTAATTATAATAATAGTAGTGAGCGGGATTATTTATGCTGTGCGTTATAACAATAATGACCAATCTGCCATACTTGGATCTAAGAGTGGTGAACGACAGATAATTTATCTGAATGAGATGTTTTATGAGTTAGAAAATTTTAGCAGAGCGACTAAACTGGCTGAAGGGACCGCTAAGCAAGATAATATTTATTCGATAGTGATACCCCATCATTTATTGGCATCTGAATATATTGCCGAGCTGATAAAAATGTCGAGTGGTCGGGATATAGATACAGTTGTTATTATTGGACCAAACCACGAGAATATTGGTTCTGATCGTGTAGCCACTGTAAAAGCAAGCTGGGATACACCCTTGGGTCTAGTAGAAACAAATGAAGACCTGGTTGATAACTTCGCAGCCGATTTTAAATTAAAATCCGACTACCAGGTTTTTGCTAATGAACATTCAGTTGGAGCGATTGTCCCCTTTGTTAAATATTATTTGCCGCAAGCAAAGATTTTGCCAATTGTTTTTAGCTCTTATGCCGGCATGGGTGAAGCTGGGGAAATTAGCCAGTGGTTGATAGACAATTTACCGCCCAGAAGTTTAGTTATTATTTCAACAGACTTTTCTCATTATTTGACAAAACAAGAGGCTGACCGCAATGATGATATTATCCAGCAGTTAATTTTAGAGAGAGATATCGAGAAAATTGTAGTACTTAACAATGATTATGTTGATTCACCGGTCAGTTTAGTAACGGCTTTAATGTATGCTGAGGAGAATGATTTGCAGACTGAAATAATTCATAATTCTAATTCGTTTGATTTTTCCGTAATTAAGCCAACAGAAACAACGAGTTATTTTGCCATTACTTTTTGGCGATAAATTATGTGGTTAAAGAAGATTAAACCTAAGATTTTGATACTAAGCCTGTCGCTCACAGGCTTAGTTATTTTATCAGTAGCCCTTCTAATATTTAGTATGAATTATGGGGAGAATGATGTTAAGGGTTTTTGGAATGTAACGAAACTGCCGCAAGAGGCCGCGCAAGGAATTGTTGATTTTGTTTATTTGCCTAAGAACAAGAAGGTTGAGCCTTCAATTAGGATGCTTTTTTGGGGAGATTTAATGCTTGACCGGTCGGTGGCACACAAAATAAAGGGGAAAGGAGTTAATTATTTATTTAGTCAGTTGGAGGAAGATAATTTTTTTGATGATTATGATTTGATGGTGGCTAATCTTGAAGGAGCGGTGACTGACGGGGGAGCACATTATTTGCCAGCAATGGGTAATGATTTTGCTTTTGATCCCGAGGTTGTTAAAGAACTGGGGGATTATAATTTTAGTTTTTTTAATTTAGCCAATAATCATTTAACTGATCAGGGTGAGCGAGGAGTGGCGGAAACTAAAAAGAATTTGGATGAATTAGGGTTTTATTATAGTGGTTGCAGGGATGGAAGAGTGGATGAGTGTAGCGCGAAGGTTGTTGATGTAAAAAATAAGAAAATTGGTTTGGTTGGCTTGAGCATGGTTTATTCGAGATTCGACTTAGAGCAAGCTAAAGAGCTGGCTAAGGGATTAGCAGTAACAACTGATTTTGTTATAATTAATATTCATTGGGGAGAAGAATACAAAACTCAATTTAGTTTATATCAGCAGGAAATTGGCAGAGGATTAATTGATGCTGGAGCAGATTTAATTATTGGCCATCATCCCCACGTTGTGCAGGGGATCGAGGTTTATAACGGTAAGCCAATTTTTTATTCTTTAGGTAATTTTGTTTTTGATCAATATTTTTCGCAAGAGACGCAGAAAGGGCTAGCGGTGGAATTAGTTTTTCGAAAAGATGAAGTAAATTTTAAATTATATCCATTTAGGTCGCAAAGCAGTCAGGTGGGTTTAATGATGGATGTGGAGAGAGAAGTGTTTTTGCAAAATATAGTTGAGAGGTCAGTACTTGATGAAGAATTGGTTGCTCAAATAAAAATTGGTAGTTTTATACTATCAAGATAATTAATTAACCAAATTGTCTAGCGTATAAGGTTTTTTTAAAAATTATTTAATCTGTTTAAAAGTTTTATATATGAATCAGCTAAAATTAGCTGGATTTTTTGACACATGATGAAATAAAACGTATATTATATGCGTAGTATATATTAAGGGCTATGATAAGCTTATTTTATAATACAATAAAAATATGGGTAAAATACTAAGTTTTGTTAAAAGGCATAAGATTTTTTCTCTAATAATATTGGTTGTTTTAATAGTAGCCAGTTATTCTTCATACAAAAAAATAAATACGAAGGAAGGCGAAATAAGCTATGTGTCTCAGGCAGTTGAGAGGGGGATGTTGATCTCGTCCATTTCTGGGACAGGTCAAGTTTCGGCTTCAAGCCAGATTGATATTAAATCAGAGTCATCAGGAAAAGTCGTATATATTGGAGTGGAAAATAATCAAGAGGTTAGAGCAGGTCAGTTGGTAGCGCAGCTAGACGCAACTGACGCTATGAAGGCCGTGCGTGATGCCGAGATTAATTTAACCAGTGCAGAATTATCACTTGAGAAATTAGAAGAACCGGCCAGCAGATTATCGATACTCCAGGCTGAGAATAATGCGATTCAAGCAGAGGAGGCTAAAATTAATGCACAGGGAGATTTAGTGGAAGCTTATGAGGAGGGCTTTAATGATACGGCTGATACTTTTCTTGATTTGCCGTCAATTATGAGTGGGTTGGAAGATATTTTTTTTGAAGATAGCTTGAATAATAGTCAGTGGAATTTGGATTATTATGTTGACTCTGTTGATGATTATAATGATAAGATTGTAACTTACAGGGATGATTTTTATGACAGCTATCAGCTGGCCAGAGAAAAATATGATTTAAGTTTTGACGGTTATAAAGAAGCCAGTCGTTTTTCTGATGCAGAGATAATAGAGGATTTAATAGAAGAAACTTATGAAACTGTTAAATATATTGCGGAAGCAATTAAGAATGGCGCTAATTTAGTTGATTTGCATGAAGACGTGATGACTCAAGTCGGGTTGACGGTCAAGAATGGAGTGAATGCCCATCAAAGTAGCTTAGCGTCTTATACAAATACCACTAATGGTCATTTGTCAGGCTTACTTAGCGCAAAGAATTTAATTGATAGTTCAGAGGAAGATATTGTTAATAGCCAAAGGGATATAGATGAGAAAAAGGAGATATTGGCTGATCTGAAAGCTGGTTCTGATACGCTTGATATCCAATCTCAAGAGTTGTCTATTTTGCAAAGAAAGAACTCTTTACTGGATGCTAAACAAAATTTAGCTGATTATTATATTTATGCTCCGTCAGATGGAATAATCACCAATTTAGATTTAAGTATTGGGCAATCAATTACTAATTCAACGATGGTGGCTGATTTTATCTCTCAGCAAAAAATTGCTGAAATTACTTTGAATGAAATTGATGCGGCTCAGGTCAAAGTAGGACAAAAAGTAACTTTAGAGTTTGACGCAGTTGAAGATTTATCAATTACGGGAGAAGTGGTTGAAATTGATGAATTGGGTGCGGTGACTCAGGGCGTGGTGAGTTATGATATAAAGATTGGTTTTGATGTGCAGGATGAGAGGATAAAACCGGGTATGAGTGTGAGTGCTTCTATTATACTAGAAGCAAAACAAGGTGTTTTATTGGTACCAATTAGTGCAGTTAAGAGCCAGGCTACATCCAGTTATGTTGAAGTTTTAGCTGATTCTTTACCGCAAAAAAGAATGGTAACTACTGGTTTGAGTAATGATGTAATGATAGAGGTGGTTGATGGACTTGAGGAAGGTGAACAAATTATAATTCAAACTATAAATAATGGTGATGCCTCGGGAGTTTCTAGCAAAAATACTCAAGGAGGCCAATCTAACAGTTCAATGAAAAGTATGTATAGAATAGCGCATTAGCTTATGATTAAATGTGAAAATATTACTAAAATATATCAGACTGGTGACACTCAACTTGAGGTGTTGAAAGAGGCTTCTTTTAAAATAAAAAGCGGAGAATTTGTAGCAATTACTGGACCATCGGGAAGTGGTAAATCAACTTTGATGCATATTCTGGGGGTGCTGGATCGACCGACTAGCGGTCACTATTTTTTAAATAACAAAAATGTACTTGAGCTGTCCGATGATGAATTGGCTGAAATTCGTTCTCAGAATATTGGTTTTGTTTTTCAATCTTTCAATTTATTGTCACGGGCTACGGTTTTGAGAAATGTAATTCTTCCTCTGGTGTATGACGGAAAAACCCCTATTGCCAACCGTCAAAAAAAAGCAGAGGAGGCATTAAAGGCAGTTGGCTTAGAAAAAGATCGTTGGCATCATCTTTCCAACCAATTATCAGGTGGGCAGATGCAGAGAGTAGCAATTGCTCGGGCTTTAGTTAATGAGCCTGATTTAATTTTGGCTGATGAACCAACTGGCAACCTTGATTCAAAAACCGGTGACATTGTTTTAGATACTTTTAAAAGATTAAACCGAGAGAAAGGTCATACTGTAATTTTAATTACTCATGAAAAGTATGTTGCCGAACATGCTGACAGGATAATTGAAATTAAAGATGGAATGATTGTGGCTGATAGAAAGACAAATTTTTCTGAATTAAAGAATAAATAATTTTATGAAATTTTCAGATTTATTCCAAGAAACATATCTTACCTTATGGGCTAATAAAGCCAGATCGGCCTTGACGATTTTGGGCATTGTAATTGGCATTGGTTCGGTTATTGCTATGATTTCTATCGGCCAAGGAGCGGCGGCAGATATTCAAGCAAATATTCAGTCGCTTGGTACTAATTTATTGGTTGTGACTCCTGGTTCGCAACAAGGGCCAGGCTCTATGGTTAGGGGAGGGGCTGGGTCAGCTACGACATTAATTTTACAGGACGCAGAAGTCATTGAAGCGCAGATTATAAATATTGAAGCGGTGGCACCAAACACTGCCAACAAAAAACAAGTTAAAACTACCCAAGGAACGAATACTAATACTAATATCTATGGGGTGACTGCCAGTTACCAATCAGTAAAAAGTATAGATATTGATTTAGGGAGTTTTATTAGTGATCAGCATGTAAAGAGAATATCAAAAGTTGTAGTTTTAGGCCCGACAACAAGAGATGATTTGTTTGGTGAGGGGGTTGATGCGATAGGCCAAAAAATTAGGATTGAGAACTTAGAATTTACTGTGATTGGTATTACCCAAAGTAAAGGAGGAACTAGCTTTATGAGTTCGGACGATTTAATCTATATTCCAATTTCTACTGCTCAACAATACATGACAGGTGGTGACGCGGTAAGTAGTATTAATGTCCAAGTTGTTAACGAAGGGTTAATGACGACTGTTCAAGACCAAATTACAAGTTTGCTCTTAGCAAGACATGGTATTTCCAATTCAGATGATGCTGATTTTAGTGTTATAAATCAGGCTGATATTATGGAGGCAATGAGCTCTGTAACGGGTACTTTAACTTTGCTTTTGGGAGCAATTGCTGGAATTTCCTTATTGGTGGGTGGTATTGGTATTATGAATATGATGTTAACGACGGTGACTGAAAGAACAAGAGAAATTGGTTTGCGAAAATCTTTGGGGGCAAAAAGTAGTGATGTTAATATTCAGTTTTTAGCTGAATCGGTTGCTTTGACTTTTGTTGGTGGTATTATTGGTATTTTTTTGGGATGGTTGGCGTCTTTGGCAGTTACAAAATTTAGCGGAACAACAACTGTTATTACTTCATTTTCAATATTATTAGCGTTTGGTGTGTCAGCTGCAATTGGAATTATTTTTGGTTATTATCCGGCACATCGAGCGGCTAAGCTTAATCCAATTGATGCTTTAAGGTATGAATAAGATTATTAATTAGTTATTATGTACATGAAAAAATATTATATTATACTTCCACTGTTGTTGGTTTTAGCGATAGTAACTGGTTGCGGCAATAAAGACGATGGGATAAACAGAAGCCAACACCAAGAAGAGGCGGAAAATAATCAAATGTTGAGATGGGATGAAAATTTTGAAGAGCTTGATAGGAGTTATTTGACGATTGGTAGCCAGATTTTAGTTATGGGAATTGCAAATAGTGATGGTAGTCTTTTGGCTAATCAAATTATATTAGGAGATGATGAAACTGATTTTAATCAATTGGGTAGAGGGATGATGATTGAGGTTGAAGATGAAGATATAGATAATCAAGTAATAAATAGAGATAGACCTAATTTTGAGCAAATGCAAGATATCAGCCAAGAGGAGAAAATGGAATTTATGGAAAAAATGAAGGCTGAAAGAGGCGTGGGCAATGGGGGTATGATGAAGAAAGCAAGAGGTGGCATGATGAGATTAACGGGTAACGTAATTGCTTTGGATGAGAATAGTTTGACCGTGGAGATTGAGGACGGGGGTTCTAAATTAGTGTTTTATTCAGATAATACGATGATTTTAGAAAAGCGTGTAACTGAAGAATAGTTAGGGAGGTTATTTCTTTACGGCCCCCTTAACTTGTAGAATTAATGAAAGTTCCTTTAATAATATTAGAGGGACTTTTTTGCTTGACAAAATATAGTTATGGGTATATACTCAATATAGAGATGTGGATAATTATGACTATTTATTCATAATTACCTAATCTTAGTTAAAAGTCGAGTAAACCCTCACACCAAAAATTTTTAATGTGGAAGTTGTGGATAAATCATCAGCTAAATAATACTTTTTGGTGTGAGGGTGAATTATAAATAAAATAACTAATAAAATATATGAATTTAAATAGAATGGGTCCGCAAAATCAAGGATCAAAAACAGGCAGAGGAATGGGCAATTGTACTGGAGCAGTTAATTCTGGACAAGCACAAGGATTTGGTCGTGGAATGGGCAGAGGTTCTAATTTTGGTAAAGGATTTGGATTAGGCTCTCGCAGGGCAACAAAAGCAGGTAATGTTTCAGATACACAAAATTATTTGCAAGATTTAAAAGACGAAATCAAAGATACAGAAGATTATTTAAAAGATCTTAAATCCGAGAAATAAAAAATAATCCCGCTAATTTTTATTAAAGCGGGGTTGTTTTTTATAAGTAAATTTTGTAAAATTAAGTTAAGTTAAAAATTAATAATTAATTATAAAAAATATGAAAATCGCAATTAGTTCAACAACTCAGAACATTGATGATAAAATTGATGAGACTTTTGGTAGATGTCCATATTTTATCATTGCCGAAATTGAAGATGGAAAAATAGAAAAAACAGAAGCTATCCAAAATAAAAGTACAGACCAAACCAGCGGAGCTGGAATCTCGTCAGCTCAATTAGTGGCAGAAGAAAAGGTTGAAGCAATCATTACTGGCAATGTCGGGCCAAGAGCTTTTGATATTTTAAGCCAATTTAATATTAAAATTTATGCTGGCAGTGGTGTAGTAAGAGAAGCTGTGCAAAATTTTATTAATAATAAGCTTGAGGAGATAAAAAAATGAAAATAGTAATTCCAACAAATAACAAGACAGGTTTAGATGATGAGATAGCTGAGCATTTTGGTCGTTGTTTAACTTATACTTTTCTTAATGAAAAAGGCGAGGTTTTGGAAACAATAGAAAATACTAGTGAGCATAATGGCGGAAAAGGATTGCCACCTGAATTAATGAAAAAGCATGGATCAGATATTTTATTATGTCAAGGTTTAGGCTCAAGAGCTTTAGGTTTATGTAAAGAATTTGGAATAGATGTTTTTGTTTATCAAGCAGAAACAGTTAAAGATATTTTTGAATTATGGAAGAATAATAAATTAAAATTAGCAAGCAATGAAGATGCTTGCCAACATTAATTATGAAAATTGCAATTACTGGCGGAAAAGGCGGTACTGGCAAATCAATGGTCTCCACATCTTTGGCAGTTGAATTTGCCAAAGATAAGAAAACAACATTAATAGATGTTGATGTTGAGTGTCCGAATGATCACTTACTGCTTTCTGCCAAAAGAAAACAATTTAATAAAATTTACCAACCAATTCCTAAATGGGATATGAGTAAATGCACCAAGTGTGGTAAATGTGCGACTGTGTGCAAGCAAAATGCGATTGTTTTTGTTAAAGATAAATACCCGGCTTTTGTTAAAGATGTTTGTATTGGTTGTAAGGCTTGCATTGTGGCGTGTCCAAATAATGCAATCTCTGAAACTAAAAAGGAAATTGGTATTATTTACACAGGTAATAATTATGGTGTAAACTTAATATTAGGTGAACTTAAATTAGGAGAGTTAGCTTCTGGTGAAGTTGTAGCTGAAGTTAGAAAAGAGGCTGAAAAAATAGGCAAAAAAGAAAAGACGGAAATAACCTTAATTGATTCTGCAGCTGGTATTGGTTGCCCGGTAATTGCCTCACTTGTTGGCACAGACTATATTGTAGCTGTAACTGAACCAACCCCGTCAGCTTTGCATGATTTAAAACGAGTTTTATACTTAGCTGACTATTTTCAAATTAAACATGGGATTGTGATTAATAAATATAGTTTGTCAGATAAATTTTGTTTGAAAATAGAAAAATTTGCTAATGAAAGCAATATTAAAATTATTGGCAAGATTCCTTATCATCAAGATTTTGTTAAATCAACTATTGAAATGAAGCCAGTAGTAGAGATTAACTCGGAATATAAAAAGGTATTTCAAAATATTATTAAAAAAATAGAGAAATAATTTTATGCCTAGACCAAGACTTAATAGAAAAATTAAATTTAATCCCAATGTGGTCTATTTTAAACCACGAGGAGTACCTATGAGGGATTTAGAGGAAATAGAATTAACTGCTGAAGAAGTAGAAGCTTTGCGTTTGAAAAATATTAAAGATTTAGATCAAGTTGAATGTGCAAAAAAAATGAATACTTCCCAAAGTACTTTTCAGAGGATTTTAAGTTCGGCTTATAGAAAGATTAGTGAGGCCCTGATTGAGGGTAAGGCAATAAAGATTGTTAAATTATGACTTGACAGTTGTAATTTGATATGTTATACTGTTTCTGTAAGTACTAGAATAATTAGTAACTATAGAAATGAAAAAAGAGATAGAAAATTTACCATATTTATCTAAAACAGCCCTGGCTAATTATTTAGATAAAAATCCCAATACTTTGCGAAATTCAATAAGCTATTGGGTAAAGAATAAATCTCTAATTCGTTTGAAGAGGGGTTTTTTTGTCTTTCAGAAATTTTTGGAAAAAAGAGATAATTCATTGTATTATTCCCGGTTTTTAGCCACTAAAATGATTGAGCCGAGTTATTTAAGTAAAGAATTTGTTTTACAGGATTATCAGATGTTAACAGACGTTGTTTACGGTTATTCAATAGTAACTAGAAAAAAAACAAATTCTATTGATAATGAGTTTGGCATATTTAACTATCAATCAATCAAAAAAGAATTATTTATTGGATTCTCCGTAAAGTCTTATGGTAATATGCGATGGAGTGTCGCCAGTAAGGCTAAAGCCTTATTCGATTATATCTATTTTAATCAAAATAAATTTAATAGAATTACTAAAAATGAATTATTGGGATTGAGATTAAATTTAGAAGTAATGCAAAAACAAGATTGGCAAGAATATGAAAAGTATTTATCAAAAGCACCATCAAAAATGATAGAGATTTATAAAATAATGAAAAATTATGTTGCCAGATAGTTTGAAAAACATAGTCCAATTGGGTAGGGATAGAAATATGTCTGCTGAATATATCAAGATAGAGTTAAAGGAAATGCTTATTTATTATACCCTTAATTTTATATATAATTCACCCAAGTGGAATGAGTTAGTTTTTGGCGGAGGGACAGCTTTGAAAATGATTGGCAAGACAGCCAGATTGTCTGAGGATTTGGATATGGATTATATGGGAAAAAAGTTTGATTCTGGCAAATTTTTATTGGATTTAGTCGGATACTTTAAGCAGTTGGGTTTTGATGATCTTAACTATGCCGCTAGGCAGAGTGGTAAGCTTATAATTTTAAAATTTCCAGTATTGCAGAAGATGGGTTTTGTAGAAAATATAAAATCTGAAAGTGATTTATTATATTTAAAAATAGAAATAGAAAAAAATAAATATTCTGCTTATAATACAAAAGCAACGCCTATAACTAAGAATAATTTATTTTTTGTAGTAAAAAATTATGATTTAGAAACCTTGTTTGCCAATAAGATAGGTGCGATATTAGGAAGAAAGGACAAAATATTCCAAGATAAGTTTGATTTTAAAGGACGGGATTTTTATGATTTAATTTGGTTTTTGGAGAATAGCATTAAGCCAAATTTAAAAAGAGTACAACAAATTGTTAAAGCTGAGCAAGGTAAAGCAATAGATAACTATAATGATATTTGGGAATTAATTAGGAAGAGAATAGAAAATATTGACACACAAGGAATTTATGCAGATATGAAGAATTTAGTGGAGTCACCAGAAGGGATAAAGCAGTTGGCTAATAATTATTTGGATATTTATAATGATTTAGTGGAGAAGTTTAATTAGTTAGTGTGTAAAAATAAATTTTATTATTATGTTAGGGAATAGAAGATTAATTATTTTATTTTTTTTATTGTTATTATTCTTATTAACACCAGTTTTTGTTTTGGCGCAAAACAGTGAGGATGTTTTTAAAGCTGAGGTTGTAGAAATTTTACAAGAAAAAGAGATTATAGGGGAAGACGGTTTGAAAATATTTCAGCAAAATATTAAATTAAGGGGGCTGGAAGACGAGTGGCAAAACAAGGAAGTTATTTTTCAAGGTATTGATGATTTTCAGGTGATAAAAAATAATAAGTACGAGGTTGGTGATAAAGTTATGATGGTATTTAGTCAAGGAGGGAAGGGTGAAGGTTTCTATTATATTACAGACTATATTCGCCATACTAGCCTATACTGGTTGGCTTTATTTTTTATTATCTTAGTTGCCTTGGTTGGTAAGTGGAAGGGCTTGCGAGCTTTGGTTGGCTTAGTGGCTAGTTTTTTTGTAATAATGAAAATTATTGTACCACAAATTTTAGCAGGTGCAAGCCCATTGCTTGTTTCAATTTTTGGTTCAATTTTAATTCTTTTGTTGGTGGTATATTTAACAGAAGGGATAAGTAAAAGATCACATTTAGCTGTTTTAAGTATAACAATAAGTTTGATAATTGTTGGCGTACTGGCTATTATATTTACTAGCATTGCAAAATTAACTGGTTTTGCTCAAGAAGAGTCAATGTTTTTGATTGATTTTGGTAAGACAATGATTAATTTTAAGGGATTATTATTGGCAGGAATAATTATTAGTACTTTAGGTGTTTTAGACGATGTAATTATCAGTCAGATTGTGAGTGTTGAACAGATCAAAAAAATTAATTCTAATTTGTCTAAAAAAGATGTATATAAAAAGGCAATGAAAATTGGGGTTTCGCATATGAGTTCAATGATTAATACTTTATTTTTAGTTTATGCTGGGGCCTCCTTACCATTGTTATTGTTATTCACAATAAATGAACCTCCATTTTTAACTTTTAATCAGATTATAAATAATGAAATAATTGCTATTGAAATAGTCCGAACATTGGCAGGTAGTATTGGGTTAGTATTGTCAATTCCGATTACTACTTTTTTAGCTAGTTGGTTTTTAAAAGATAAAAAGAAAATTTCATTACAAAATTAATTACGCAATAAGTCTAATGAGATTATAGGAACTATGGCAGAATTACCTCAAATTAAAAAGATGAGAAGAAAGGTTGTCGGTAGAGTGGTTAATAAGAAGATGACTGGTTTTGAGGTATTTAATGAAAGGATTTTGAAAGGGGATAAGAGTTTATTCCAGAGAAAGATAGTTGGTAGTAGTTTCCGTTATATTCGGGTGATGGGTAGAATATTAATTATTAAAATAAACTCGGGTTATTTTCTTTTTGTTAATTTATATTCAAATGGAGAGTTTGTTTTGAGTGAACCCAGCACCACTTTTTTTGATAAATCCAAAAAAGTGGTGCTGGGTGAAAGTCCTCCTAAATATGTGCGGGCAGTATTTGAATTTAAAGGAGGATTAAAGTTATACTTTACAGATAAGCGTGCTAATGTGACTTTTGAGATTTTAAACGCTAAGCAACGCAAAAGAAGGTTGGTTTATTTTGGTACAGATCCTTTGGGCAAGAAATTTACTTTTTTAAAATTTAAGCAAATTTTAAGGAATAAGAGAGCAGCACTTAGGAATTTTTTAAAAAATCAGAAATATATTTATGGCATAGGAGATGAATATGTGAATAAAATTTGTATTGAGGCAAGAGTTAATCAGGAGAAGGGGATTAGGGAATTAAGGCAAGCGGAAATTAAGAGGTTGTATAGAGCTATAAGAAGGGTTTTAAAAAGAGGCTTAAAAAGGCCATAATCTTTTAAAAAGAAAGTTTGGCAAGTTATATTATCCAATCAATCGATTGGGTATTTTTTTATGAAATAAAATATGACATGCTGGCGTAGTAATAAGTAGAGCTCTAATAAAGGTCAAAAAGTATAAATAAATCAATTAATATATAAATACATGAAAAACAATAAAAAAGCGATAATGTCATCTTTATTGGCTTTAACAATGTTGGTCACCGCTGGTTCAGCTCTAGCTTACCAAGGTGATTATACTGTAGAAGGTCCTGATTGTACTCCAGAAAAGCACGAGGCAATGGAGCAGGCTTTTACTAGCAATGACTATGACTCATGGAAAGAATTAATGAATGGTAAAGGTAGAGTTACCCAAGTTGTAAATGAAGACAACTTTGCTAAATTTGCTGAAGCTCATCAATTGGCTCAAGAAGGCAGATATGATGAGGCTGATGCAATACGCAGAGAATTAAGATTGCGTGGTAAGGATGGAGTAAAAGTAGGTTCTGGTTTTGGTGGCGGCAATAGCCAGGGTAGAGGGCAAGGCAATGGTAATAGGATGAATAATAATTTAGACAGCTAAGAGGAAAATTATATTCCACAAAAGCAATCTCATCTATTTGAGATTGCTTTTGCAATTTAACAAATTATGTTAAAATTAATTTATATTTAGAATGTATTTATGAAAAAAATAATTTTTATCTCACTATTTTTAATTTTAATTGCCGGGCCTGTTTTTGCTTTGTGGGATGATTGTCCTTACGGAGAGGTTGATTGTCCTTATCCTGGTGATTGCAGTAGGTATATTGACACAAATAAAGATGAGATATGTGACCATTCTCAACTAGTCCCAGAAGATATAATTGAAATAGATACGAAAGAAAGAAAGTATCTTTTTTTGCCTTTAGCTATCTTTTTAATTGTCATATATTTAGTCACGCATATTTTATCAAAAAAGAAAATTATTAGTATTGCTGGTCATAGAAAGTTTTGGAATGTTCTATTATTACTAACTTTTTTAGGCGCTGGCTTAAGCGGTATTTTTTTAGTTTTGCGTATTAATATGGGTATTGACGTTGGCTGGGCGTTTAAAGTCTTTTCTCATTGAACAATGAGCCTAAACTATTGAGTTAATTCTAGTTATCTTTAATTGTTAAATCTTTACTTAAATAAATTTCTTTTTTCATTTTTTGTTTAGCTAATTGCATTTGT
>Ga0075122_10000627_pt1 | contig 27157 bp, 32 predicted proteins | sample AntAceMetag02UKB_FD_69790 | JGI IMG/M metagenome (GOLD analysis project Ga0075122, IMG submission 69790) | Saline lake microbial communities from Ace Lake, Antarctica - Antarctic Ace Lake Metagenome 02UKB | ecosystem: Environmental > Aquatic > Non-marine Saline and Alkaline > Saline | place...
ATTCACTGTTTTCAAGTGCTATGATTTGATCATACAGGCTGAGCAGTAATGTTTCTTCAGCTAATAAATCAGCTTTTGCATCTTCACTTAATAGACCATATTCGGCTAACGCTGCTTCTACACCAACTTTATCACTGATCGAAACTGTTTCTTCCGTTAAGGCCAAGACTGCTGCATGATCACTTCTAAAGGCTGCTACTATGGCTTCCGTGTCTTCATAGTCCCATTCACCTATTGTAGCTGCTACTTGATTCTGTACGCTATTACTGTCCCAGTAGGCAAAAGCCATGCTAAAACTACCAATTAATATAATTAGCAATAAAGTTACAAAGATGTATTTTTTGTTATGAACAAATTTACTCATAGTATAGCCTTTTTTTGTCTTTCTAGAATATTATGATAATAATATTATAACATATTTTAATCTAAATTATTATATTTAAAATATATCATATTTTCATTTATCCATAAATATTAAACAATATTCAATGCATCAATCCATAGATTGAAGAATAGGTGTTCTGGTTAGGGATGATAAAAAAAGAAAGTAGTCAAAAAAAACTACTCCCCTAAACTTAGCGAAATTGGTGCGCCATGACGGATTCGAACCGGCGACCCATTGATTAAGAGTCAATTGCTCTACCAACTGAGCTAATAGCGCACGTACATTATATATTAAATCAAAAGTCGACATTTGTAAACAAAAAACTATTGATTTCTTAAAAACTCTTCCAAATCAGAGTATTTAATGAAGTATACATTGTCGATTTTTTGAAATCTTTCTACTAGAATAACATCCGATTCATTTAAATATTTTGTAATATTATGACAATCTGGATAAATCAAGACAATTTTAATATGATTATCGTTGCTATTGCTCTTAAAATATTCGCGCATCCCTTTTACAAAATTTGGTTTCGTTGATCGCTTCCAGTCTTTAATATTTTCATTGACAATAACCCGATCTGAATTCGTAATAATTACTTCGTGGCGCGAATTCATATGAATCAGTTTTATGGAATAATCCTTATGGTGGTTGAATGTTATTTGAGTAATATCTTCGGCTCTAAACGTTTCAATCTTCGCGTTGGAAAAAACGTTTGAAATCAGCTTTGATGTATTCTCTATTATATTTCGATATTTTACTTTAGACATCACTATGTATACAACGACTAAAACGCATGATATAGCCAACGCTAATAATATATATTCCCACCACTGCATATCCATCACCTCTATAGAAACTAATGATACAAGAAATGATTTCGTTTGTCAAACAAAACAGAATAAAAAAACTGAAGTTTCATTCGAACTTCAGTTTCTAATTTTATGCAGTTTTTTGAGCATAATATGCTTTTAAATATTCTTCTAAAGGAGGTAATGATTCCTTCTTTAATGGCTTACACATTGCAGGTTTCGCTTCTTTGTTTAATAAAGCTATAGCCATTTCTTTACAACCGGGGAATCCACATGCACCACAATTGTATCTAGGCAATAATTCGACAACTTCTTCAATACTTGGATCTTCCTCTACATAGAATACTTTGCTAACAACCGAAATCAAGATTCCCAACAGAAATCCAATTCCAGCTAAAACCAATGCAGGCAACAGAATAGGCATTATATAATACCTCCAAATCTTGAGAATATAATTGCGAGAATTGCGGCTACAATCAAAGCAATTGGTATTCCTCGGAACGCTTTCGGAACTGGTGCTTTATCGATTTTTTCTCTTAACATTGAGAATATATACATAACAAAGATAAATCCTAAACCAATGAATGTTGTGTATACAATCATTTCTAAGAAATTATGTTCTTTGGAAATATTTAAAATCGCTACCCCAAGCACAGCACAGTTTGTCGTTATCAAAGGCAAATAGATTCCAAGTGCTTTATAAAGTCCTGGAGAAACTTTTTTGATGAATATCTCCACCATTTGAACTAAGGAAGCAATTACTATGATAAATACGATAGTTCTCATATATTCAATGCTTAATGCTTCTAAAATATATTTGTACAACACCCATGTTAACATGCTGGAAATCAGCATAACAAAGAGTACTGCAAACCCCATACCTAACGCATTACTTCTTTTTGTAGAAACCCCCAAGAATGGGCATATCCCTAGAAATTGTGATAAGATTATATTTTCAGCTATAAAAGCTGTAAAAGCCAATGCAATAATATTATCCATTTGCTTTCACCCCATTCAATGCTGCTTTTTCTATGCGTTTATTTCCAATTGCAGTCAAAGCGGCTAAGATCAAGCCAAATGATAGGAATGCACCTACTGGTTGAACAAACATTGCAATTGGTTCAATACCAAGAAAATCAAAGATGAAACCAAGGTTTAGTGATAAGTCACCCCAAACAGTAATGGAACCTGCACCTAAGAACTCTCTGAATATACTTATAATCACAAGAGCTCCTGTAAATCCTAATGCCATACCAACACCATCAAGTGTAGCATCAATCGGTTTGTTTGACGAAGCAAATGCTTCCGCTCTACCTAAGATGATACAGTTCACAACAATTAAAGGAATGAATACTCCTAATGATTTGTATAAATCATATAAATATGCATGCATTACCATTTCTACAATAGTAACCAATGTTGCTATCACAACAATATATACCGGAATTCGAACAGGTTTTACAAGTGCTGCTAATTTTGGATTGCTCATAATCAATGATATTAGTAAATTAGAAAGCACTAATACAAAGAATACTCCAATTCCCATTCCGATTGCATTTTCCAATGATGTTGTGACTGCTAATGAAGGACACATACCTAGAACTGATACAAACAATGGATTTTCTTTTACAAATCCTTTTAATAGGTTTTCTTTTTTAGTCATCGAGATCACCTCCAAAGTCGCCTGTTACTCTTTGAGATACTATATAGAAACATTCTTGAATACCCTCTGAAGTTCTCGTAACCCCAGCAACGGAATCAAACCCCGACAAATCTGTAATTATACTTACTCCAAAATCATTTTCAAGAATATCTACTCCAAAGCCAGTTGATTCTGAATGACTAACTACCGAATAGCCTTTAACTGTAAAATCTTTTTCAATCAGTATCATCATTTGTAGAAGCACATCACTATATCCTTTTCCGGATACCAAATATCCTAATGCTTCAATTGAATTATCTGTTTTACTACGCAATACAAATATAGAGTCCACATCATCATTTACCTCAACAACAGATAAATCATAGTCATCTATATTATAAAATTCTTCTAGAGCAGCGAATTGCGCTGCTTCTTCATTTTTTTGAATGTCAAGTGCAGTTAATGAATTTACAACTGCTAGGAGTGTTCCGCAAATAATTCCTAGAACTAATAATACTAATCCAGATTTCAATCCGTTATTCATATTAATTACCTCCCCTAACTGAATGTGCATCAGGAACTACTAAAGTAATATTTTGTGATTGAACCGATTCATCTTGTAATGAATTACTAACATACCTAGAATACATTCCACCAAATACAAATATTAAAATAATAATCAACCATAATATGAGGATAAATCCATGTTTTTTAAATAATTTTTTCATATTAGAATACACCTCCTATTTGGAATATAGGAATAAACAGACTGTACATATTACCTGCTTTTAAAACAGCATATACTCCCAAAACTATCAAAATACCAAATATGATAGCCATCTGTAAATATGCTGGTTTCTTCCATTTATTCGACCTAATAATGGATGTATATTTATCAATTGGCATTGCGAATATATTCATTACTATAATCGACGTTCCAACACCTTCTGGTAAGTTACCAACGAATCTAAATAAGATAGTAAGTACTGCAAGCATTAAAGCAAACACCACTTTTCCTAATGGATTCTTTGGTGTCGTTACTGGTTCGGTTGCCATAAAGACAGCCCCAAATATTAGCCCTCCTGTAAAAATACTATATAATGGGAACCAAATTTCAGTTTGACCATTTAAAGCTCCAACAATCCAAGATAGAATAAATACTGCACCAACATATATAACTGGAGTAATCCATTTGATAACTTTTCGAGCGGTTAACCAAATGAAACTAATCATTATAATTAAAAACGATGTTTCTCCTAATCCACCTGGGGTCATACCTAAGAAGAAATCCCAAAGATTTCCATATGGAGCAACTACAGTGTCAAATGATAATAAACTATTTCCTGATAACATAGCCAATGGTGTCGCGCCTGCATAAGCATCAATTAAAACTTCTGATGCATTAAAATACCCACCAGCAGCGTTGATAACGCCCATTAAACCAAATTTGATTGCTGCATATCCTAATAATGCTGGATTAAACACATTATGTCCAAATCCACCAAATATCATTTTGCCAATGATTGTTCCTACAAAACATCCAAACATCAATACCCAAATAGGCGTATACATTGGCAACATTAAAGCCAAAATAATCCCTGGTATCAAGCCATAAGATGTTGATAATTTTTTCATAATTAATTTTGGTTTTCTACTGTCTTTTTCGCTCGTATAGAAGAAGAAAATTGCTTCCATAAATACTGAGCTTAATCCACCAATTATAATGAAGAATAATGGATATAACATTTCCCAAAAATTTGCATTTCCTTGAGAGAAAACTAAAATTCCATTTTTATACCAAGCAAATAACACAACCGGTAATAAACCAATCATGAAATCGCGCATAATTGTGCTTGTGCTATGTTCTTTAGTATCTGATATTCTTAGAAAAGGGGCTTTTCCATTTGCAAATCTAGCCATTATTTCCCTCCCTTTCTAAGCAAATCTTTTGCTCTTACTACTGAATCTGAAATCTCAACATGAGATGGACAGATATATGAACAAAGACCGCATTGAACACATTTATCTGCGTTTAATTGCTTCAATAAGTCGATTTCTTTATTTTCAAAAGCTTTTTTGATTTCAGTTGGAGTTAGATAAACTGGGCACACATCAGAACATTTACCGCATCCTAAGCATTCTGGATGATTTCCATCAATCGTAGGTTTTACAATAACTCCACCTAACGAGTCACTAACAATCAAATCATCAATTAAAATCGCCCTACCAGTCATTGGTCCGCCGGCAATATAATTTGCATTTTTTGGATCCAATCCTTCTATATATCCACCACACTTTTCAACCAATTCTGAAACCTTTGTTCCAACTGGAACATAGAAATTCATTGGGTTCTTAATTCCTTCTCCAGTAATAGTGATTGGCTTTGAAATTAATGGAATATTATGCTCAACAACATCAGAGAAGATAATCGCTGATGTGGAATTGTTTTCAATAACACCAATTTCACTTGGTAATCTACTATATGTTTTTCCTGTTACTCGTTCAATAATGTATTTTTCCCAGCCTGCTGGGTATACATCTTTCACTTCGAATAATTTAATATTGGGGTATTTCGGTAAAAATTCTTCAAGAACTTTACGAATTTTTTGATTGTAATTCTTAAATGCAACTACACCTTTTTGTGCATCCGCAGCTCTCATCATATATGATAAACCTTTGAGCAGCTTTTCAGGATACGACAAAATGAAACTATAATCGCATGTTAAATATGGTTCACATTCAACTGCATTTACAATCACGGTGTCTATTTTTACTTTTGTTAAATATTTTATATACGTTGGAAATCCAGCTCCACCAAGTCCTACTAACCCCGAATTTTTCATCATATTGACGAGCTCTTCTCTAGTAAGAGATGCTATATTTTTGTTCGGTTTAATAGAATCATCTAATGTGTTCTTAAAATCATTTTTAATTTCCAGAGCTTCAACCATTTTTCCGCTAGCATGCCATACTTTTTTGATAGCAGTAACTGTCCCACTAATTGATGAGTGAACATTCATTTCTCCGAACCCTTCACGTAAAGCTATGGTTTGGCCGATTTTCACTTCTTCTCCAATTTCAACAATACTCTTTATAGGTCCAATTGGTTTCACTAAATGTATATACACAAATTCTGGATCAAAATATTCTTGTAATGGCAAGTTCTTTGAAATTCCTTTTCTACCATCTATGTGAATCCCTTTTGTTTTTTGAAAAATCATCCGTATCCTCCATATCAAAATTCATCCAAACAATATTATAACATATGGTATATTACATACCAAGTATAAATATAATATCTTATATATGTATATTTATGAAAAATATTCCTTAACTAAAGCAATTGCTTTATCGATGTCTTCTCGAGTTAAATCATAGTGAGTAACAAAGCGAAATGCTCCTTCATAAGGCAATATTTTAACTTCGTGTTCATATAAGAATTCATGCAACTTATATTTTCTATCATCATCGATATCGAAGAATACCATATTAATATCTCTTTGGTATGAATCAATTTTTATATTTGGAATATCTTGTAATAAAGATTCCATATAACGAGCATTTTCATGATCAATATTGAGTCTTTTAGACATTTCTTGAACTGAGATTTTTGCACAGGCTGCAATAATTCCAATTTGTCGCATTCCTCCACCCATAATCTTCCGTTTCAATCTTGCTTCATCTATAAATGCTTTTGGCCCAACAAGTATAGTGCCTAAAGGCGATCCAAGTGCTTTCGATAAGCAAACACTTACCGTATCAGAATATTTTGCAATATCCTTCACCTCTACCTGTAACGAGGTTGCTGCATTAAAAATCCTTGCACCGTCAAGATGAACATTTAAATTATGTTTTTTTGCTATATTAAAAACCTTCTCCATGTAATCCAGTGGTAATACTTTTCCATTATAAGCATTTTCTATACATATTAATTTCGTTTGGGTAGTAGAAATGCTTCTTTTCTTAATTACTCTTTCTAATTTATTTAAATCCCAAATTCCTCGATTACTTTCCAATGTAAATAATTGAACCGCTGAAATGATTGGAGATGCTCCAGATTCATGCTGAACAATATGAGCGTCTTGATCGACAATCACTTCATCCCCTTGGTTACAATGCGTAAACAAAGAAAGTTGATTTGAGAATGTTCCAGAAGGAACAAAAACACCAGCTTCTTTGCCAAATTTCTTTGCTACGAAATCTTCCAAATCATTCATTAATTGGTCATCACTAAACACATCATCCCCTACAGGGGCGTCAAACATAGCTTTACGCATCTGTGGTGTTGGTCTTGTAACTGTATCGCTTCTTAAGTCAATAAATCTCATATTATTTATCCATAATCCTTTCTTGATATTTTTTTGAGACCTCTAATATTTTTTTATAAAACTCTTCATATAAATCCACTAAATCTGGTTCATCGATTCGCCCAACATTTTTTTGGATTACTTCTAGCTCACGTGATTCATCATAGACTGATAAATTGTTTTCCTTTTTATAAAGTGCAACTCCTTTTACGATTTGCATTCTTTCTAGAAACAGGTTTTGAATACTTTCGTCTAAAATATCAATTTGTTCTCTTAAGTTTTCCATATAAACACCTCTTCAAATACTCTTTTGTAAATATTTTATCATAAAATCGCTGTTATGATTTAAGATAAAAAAAAGTAGGTAAAATTTACCTACTTTTTTCTTTATTTGTTTTTAAGATACTTATTGATTGCGATTGCTGCATGGGCACCATCACTTGTTGCTTTTACAATTTGTAATAATCCACCAATACAGTCTCCTGAAGCGAATAACCCAGGTACATTAGTCATGAAGTTTTCCTCAACAATAATATTGTTATTTTCTAGAAAAGCTCCAAGTCTTAAAGCAAAATCGGAAGCAGACGGTGACCCAATTGCGATAAACAATACATCGACATCATATTCCCCATTTTCTGTGACTACTTTATTAAGTGTTTCTGCATCTTTGATTTCTTTAATCTTGTCTAACACCACTGGTTTATCAGCAGGCACATCCATTGTCATACCGTTTGTAAATATTGTAATATCTTCACTAAAGTTCTTAAGAATATCTAATTCCTCTAACATAAATTCTTTATTACCCACTAATCCAATTTTTTTATTGCGATAAATAAATCCATCACAAATTGCACAGTATGAAATTCCTTTACCAATAAAATTATCGAATCCTTTTACTCGAAGGTTTACTTGATTTCTCCCTGTAGCAAGCAATACAGTTTTGCTTTTATATTCACCATGAATTGTTTTTAAGGTGAAATCAGGAAAGCTATCAATGCTTAACACTTCATCTTCGATCACTTCGACGCCAAGTCTTTTTGCTTGATTGATGCCTCGTTCTAATAATTCTGGACCTGTTATTGTTTCAACAAAACCATAATAATTATCTATATGTGCGGTTTTACCAAGCGCTCCAGAATCTTTCATTATCAATAAGACATTTTTTTTGAACCTTTGTAAATAAATAGCGGCGGTAGCTCCAGAGGGCCCACCACCTATTACTATTGCGTCATACATGTTTTAAAGACCTAAACGTTTTACTAAATCTTCTTTTCTCATTAATCCTATAACTTGGTTTTTAAATTCTCCATTTTCAAAAAGTAATACTGTAGGTATGCTTGAAATACGGTATTGATTTGCTAGGTATCCTTCTTCATCTACGTTTACTTTAGCTATTTTCACTTTTCCATCAAAATCTTTTTCTAATTCTTCTAGTACTGGTGCTAACATTAAACATGGTCTACACCATTGAGCCCAAAAATCTACGATTACTGGAACTTCTGATTCTAATACTTCTTTTTTAAATGTGTCTGTAGTAACTTTTACTGGCATAATTAATTTCCTCCTATTGAAAACTCAATATATTTTAACAAATGTTAACTGTTTTAACAACTGTTTTGCTTAAAAATCAATTTCATCTAATCGAAATACTGTCCAATCAGATAATGGCTCTGCTTTTTTCTTTTTATAAAACTCAATTGCGGGTTCATTCCAATTAAGGCAAACCCACTCCATTCGTCCACAATTCGACTTCTTAGCTATGGATACTAGTGAGTGAAACAAATCATTTCCGATACCCTTTCCACGAAAATCTGGTTTTACAAATAAGTCTTCTAGGTACAAACCTTTCTTCCCTTTAAATGTTGAAAAGTTATTGAAGTACAATGCAAATCCAACTGGTTGATTTTTAGAATAGGCGAGTAATACATTTGCGTTTTTTTCATCAAATAATTCCTGTTCTAATACATCTGGACTGGATTCTACTTGATCCAATAATTTTTCATAATCTGCAATTCCTTTGATCAACTCCAAAATGATTGGAATATCATCTCGATTTGCATGTCTTATATTAGTGTTCATAAAAGTTCGCCTTCTTCAATTTCAACAATTCTGTATATTTTTCAAATATCAAATCTGCTACATTGGATAACGTCATATTAGTTGTATCAATTGTTAAATCCAACCCATGAATATTGCTGATATTAAAATCATTGCGATCAGAAATTATCCTCTTGACAATATCCTTTTGTTTATCTTTTCGCTCTTTCATTCTAGCTGTTCGAATAGATTCATCAGTGTTCAAAAATATCGCTACAATCGGACAGGGTTTTATATCTAAGAATGATCGTAAACCTTGCGGTTCTAAAATAATGAATTTATCATCAGCAAGCTCATTCCTAGGCGTGCCATATAAATTGTTATTGTATTCTGCGGTTTCTATAAAATAATTTTTCTCATCCAACTTCAAAAACTCTTCCCGCGAGAAAAAATGATAGTCAAAACCATCAATTTCATTAATCCTTTTTGCTCTAGTTGTGCAGGTAACGACTCTTGATATTGGATATCTATTAATCATAATTTTTGCGGATTCTGTTTTACCCGATGCACTAGGTCCTAAAAGTACTAACATCTAATCCTCCATAATTTATTTATAATTATATTATAACAAAAAAATATTCATTCGTAATAATAAATGTAAATATAATTGATATTTGCCAAATTCTCATAAAAGTAGTATAATATCTAAGAATTTTTGTTTATTCTTAAAAGGCAGGTTCAATATGAAAAAGCTTAAAATTACACCTTTATCAATCATCGTTTTAAGTTTCTTAGGAATTATATTAATTGGTGTATTTCTGCTGAAATTACCAATGTCTACACAAACTGAAGAAGCATTATCTTGGGTTGATTCTTTATTCCTATCAACATCCGCTGTTTGTGTGACTGGTTTATCAACCATTCCTGATATTGCGGGTACTTTGTCCATTTTTGGTAAAGTGGTGCTCGCGCTACTGATTCAAATAGGTGGTATTGGTATTGTCACAATAGCAATTTACGTTTTGATCATTCTTGGAATTAAAATTGGAGTTACAGAACGTTATGTAATCAAAGAGGCTTTGAATCAACATTCTCTATCTGGAGTTGTGAAACTTGTTAAATCTATCATCATTACAACATTAATTATAGAATTTTTTGGAATGATCATCAATTTTATTGTTTTCATTCAAGACTTTGAATTTTGGAAGGCGTTGGGTATTTCTGCTTTTCACTCCATTTCCTCTTTCAACAATGCAGGGTTTGATATAATAGGTAGTTCATCTATTCAAAATTATAGTTCCAATTTCTTATTAAATATTAATACAATGTTACTCATCATTGTTGGTGGGATAGGATTTATTGTCATTAGAGATGTTCTAGCAAAGAAAAAATGGAGTACATTAAGTCTATATTCAAAAATCGTTTTAAAAGCTACAGCGTTTTTGATTATTAGTGGTTTCTTAATTTTAAAATTCTTCGAATGGGATAATATTACTTGGTTGGAAGCTCTGTTCACAAGTGTTACCACAAGAACTGCAGGATTCTCAACCATAGATATGAATATGTTCTCTTATTCTACGTTGATTGTTATCATGGTATTTATGTTTATCGGGGCATCACCTAACTCCACTGGTGGGGGTATTAAAACTACTACATTTTATATCATGTTTCGTTCCATTATTAGTTTCTTAAGTGGAAAACCAACAATCATAAATAAAAGAAGAATCCCTAGTGACGCTAGAACAAAAGCATTCACTTTAGCGATGTTGGCTTTAGTTTCTACGGTTACTGTATTTGTGATATTAGCCAGAATTGAAGCAAATAATCCAAATTATGATATGCCATTCTTGAATATGTTATTTGAAACATTTAGTGCGTTTGGTACCGTTGGGTTAAGTATGGGTATTACTCCTCACTTAATGCCGGCCTCAAAAGTCTTATTATCTGCATTGATGTTCGTAGGTAGATTAGGTCCAATTACGATTTTTGGTCTTATGAATAAAAATTGGGGACACCCTCAAGTATCTAGTATCGAATATGCTACAGAACGAATCATTATAGGTTAAAAATAAATCCTCTACAACTTAAATGTAGAGGATTTTTTTATGCATGAAATCGTTTCTTAATCTCTTCTTTTATCGATTTTGGAAAGAAGAAAACAACAAATAATAATATCGATAGCGCTAAGGCAAACGATGCTAAAGATGGCCAAAATACAGTTATAACATTAACAAATGCAAGAATCAAAGGTACGATGGAAAAGATAATGATGATTAACAAATAAAAGAAATAATCTCGATAGTTTAATCGTTTAATCCAAAGTATCGCAGAAATTGCAAGATTGCAAGATAACAATAATAGAGGCAATAAGTAATTGATAGACCACCCATCTGTCTCATGAACAGTAGTATAATCAATATAAACCAGTAATAATATTAACAATATTGTTAACAATCCAAGCTTAAATGCTATATTTCTTTTTGATAACACACCAACTCTTAACAAAACCCAAAAATATAGTATGGATCCAATTGGAATCAATGACCAATAATATCCACTATCATCTAATAAATTTATAAGACCTAAAACGATTATAGATATTATTGTCAAAAATAATAATATTTTCTTTGTTGTAGGAAGGATTTGTCTTCGTAAAGAAACGTATTCTGGATATGTTTCCAAAAAGCCCGGTTTTGTTTCGCCACTTAATACCTGATGGCATAACGGACAATAAAGTTGGTTTGTTTCGATTACAATGTTACATTTATCACATTTTTTCATAAATATTCCTCCACAAAATTACTTTCAATTTTTACGTCTATCCCTAATTCTGTGAAATGCCTAAAGAATTCTCTTTCTATATTTGTTTCAATAATTGAACGCGTAAAGGTTAATTTCAATTCATCCTTGTAGGACAATATAGAACAATTAACCGCATTGTAATATCCAGCAAAAACAGCAGCTGTGACATCTAAAATATATGATTCCATAGAAACTGGGAATGTGATTTTACCAATATTCGTTACACTCATTGTATTTAATTTCATTCCTAACATGTTATAACCGATTTTCAAAGCATAACGTTTTACATAATAAGGCATGAATCTTAAAAATACATTTTTTTCAAAAGAAACATTTTCACTCATTTTTCGAATCAATTCTTCTTTTGTCATACCTTCATTAAACTGTTTTTTCACAAGAACAAATAACTCTTCTAACGTTATATCAGGTCGTGTCATTACCATAACTGCTTTTACAAAATTCGAAAAATTCCTTAATGTTTCCGATGGGAAATGTTTTCTAAGATTAACCGGTACAAATATCTTAACTGGTGCTTGATTTGCTTTCAGGTGTTCTCGGTACCGAATCTGCGTGTTATATATTGTATACATCATGACAGCCGCAAAGTATTGTGTCATGGTTAACCCTTTGCTTCTAGATAATTGAATCATTTTTGAAGTTGAAATTGTACCCGAAATAATTCCAGTATTAAAATCTGGAAGTTGAGTGCCTTTGATTCGATAAGCTTTTCGCTCTGGAACGTGTTTGCGATTTTTTGCATTATAAAACTTTTCATTAGCATCTTCATACTCTTCTTGAGTAGGCCTTTGATCTTTAGTTTTAATAATATTATCAGGTGTAACACTATACCCCTTTAATTTTAAATACTCATAAACAAGCGATTGCAAAAGAGTTACAACGCCTGCTCCATCTGCTAATGAATGAAACATTTCTACTGCTATTAAATTATTTCGATATAACACCTTAAATAGATAATTGTTATTCTCTTTTGGATCCATAGCGCTACACACATGATGTGTCATTTCCTGTATCTCAAATGGTTTTGTATTATAATCCAAATAATTCCAAAAAATTCCATGTTTTAAACGCACCTTAAACATTGGATACCGTTCTAATATACCTAATGCAGCTAACTGCAATATTTCCGGTTCTACTTGTTCTGTTAATGTAACTTGAACTCGAAACGTATTTGTTTCTCTTTGATTCGAAACCTCTGGAAATATTTTGCCAGAATTATCTAATCTAAACCAATCCGTATGTTTTGTCGTATTTAACATGATGGTCAACCTCTTAATTTTTTATTTAGATATTCTTCTATAATTTTCCAAGATTCTCTTGATGAAGCCATTAAATTAAACCCTAATGGAAACACATGAAACATACCTTCAAAATCATGAACAATAACTTCATTATTTTCTTTTGCTTTTTCTGCAACATCTAATGTGTCGGATTCAATTAACTCATCGCCTCCAACAATCATTAGCATATCTGTAAATACTACATAATCTCCATATTTAGGAGATATATAAGGATCCTCAAGGTTATTATTCTTTGTATAGGCTTCTACGTTTAATGGTTTTGTCCCTTCGCCGAATAGCGGATCAATATTTCGGTTCTCTTCATGTGATTTACCATTCATAGCTAAATTTGTCCACGCAGACATTGTAATAAGAGCCTTTGGTAGTGGAATTTTATGATCTCTTAGATATAGTGTTGTTGCAATAGCTAACCCTCCACCTGCAGAATCCCCAGCAATCACAATGTTGTTTGCATTATATCCTAGACTTAAAATGTGCTTATACAGTCTTACAACTTCATTTAAAGCATTTGGAAACGGTTTTCTAGGTGCTAGACTGTAGATGGGAGAAAACACTTTTAAATTGGATTTAAGACTAAGATACTTTCTCGCTACTTTACGATAAGTATCATTATAATCCAAAACATATGCCCCTCCATGCAAGTGAATAAGAGCATATTTGGGTGTCGATTTTTTATATTCAATGCACTCTACTTTTAATCCTTCCAAATCCAAAGTTTCTTCCACTATTTGAGATGGAAATCGATAATTTTCTGAGAGTTCGCTTGTATATAACACTTTAAATTTCACATCTTTTCGGTCTTGAACAACGTTTAGTTTGCTCGCAAATGTCATTACAGATACGCCGAATTTATCACTGAGTTTTTGCTTATGTTTATGAAATATTAACATTATCTCACCCTCTAAAACATTATAACATATTTTACTATTTGATATCTATTTTCTAAATAATTTCGTGTTTCAAGATTTTTTTTGAAGATAATAGTATATAATAATACTAGCAAAAAAGAAAAGGTGAACGATATGAAAGTTATTGACAGATTTTTAAATTATGTAGCATTTGATACACAATCAAAAAGTGATGTAGAACAATATCCATCCACTTTAAAACAATTAGATTTACTAAAATTTCTTAATAAAGAGCTTGAAGCTCTAAACATCGATTCTTCAATCGATGAATATGGTTACTTAATTGGTAGAATTCCTAGCAACATAGAAAAACAAGTTCCTAAATTGGCATTAATAGCCCATGTGGATACTTCTCCAGATGCATCTGGTAAAGATGTCAAGGCTAGAATTGTACCACATTATGATGGCGGAAAAATAATTTTAAATGAAGAAAGCAATATCGTCTTAAACCCAGAGATATTCCCGTCATTAGAAAACAACATCGGCCACGACTTAGTTGTGACGGATGGTACAACATTATTAGGTGCAGATGATAAATTGGGTGTAGCTGAAATTATGACAATTGCGGAGTATATATTCCACAATCCTAATTTTAAACACGGAGAAATCGTGTTGCTTTTCACACCTGATGAAGAGGTTGGAAACGGAACAAAATTCATTGATATGAAAACCCTAAATGCTGATTTTGGTTACACACTAGATGGTGGAACTGTTGGGGAAATAGCATATGAAAATTTCAATGCTGCTTCCGCAAGGGTTCACATAAACGGAAAGTCAGTTCATCCCGGATCAGCAAAAAATAAAATGCTTCACTCTGTAAATGTTGCTTACGAGTTTGATCAATTAGTACCGAGTAAGAAGCGTCCACAATTTACAGAAAATTATGAAGGTTTTAATCACTTGATTCAAATCAAAGGTAATGTAGAGAAAAGTGTAATTGATTACATTATTAGAAATCATGATCGCGAGTTATTTGAATCTCAAAAAGAAGAATTTATCAGTGCATGTGAGAAAATCAACAAAAAATATGGGGATAAAACATGCATATTAGAAATCAAAGATTCTTATTTCAATATGAATGAGATACTGAAAGACTACCAATATGTACTCGATATAGCTATCACAGCTACAAAGGAAGAGGGCGTTGAGCCAATTATTGAACCAATCAGAGGTGGAACTGATGGAGCTAGACTTACCTATTTAGGTCTTCCTTGTCCTAATATAGGTACTGGCGGATATAATTACCACGGTCCGTTTGAGTATGCTTCCATTCAAGAAATGAATAAAGCTGTGGAAATCATAAAACGAATTGTAACAAAGACAACAGAATTATAGTTTGAATATCATTTGTAACATATATAATTACCTTAGTAACTTCACTTGGTTATTAAGGTTTTTTTATTGTACTATATGTTACATTTTCACTCAAATCTATATGCTTGGTTTCACTGCGGGTTGTTGACAAAGCCTACTCTTTATACTAGAATGAAGAAGAAAGAAAAAATGAATCTAGTTTAGTTTTTTTTGAACTACTATTTATAAAACTAAGGAGATCAACTATGAACGTAATAGAGTTTAACAACTTAACAAAATACTATGGAAAAATCAAAGGTTGTAAAAACATCAATTTCAATGTCAAAGAAGGGGAAATTTTTGGTTTTATTGGTCCTAATGGCGCTGGAAAAAGCACAACAATCCGAAGCATGTTATCCTTGATTTACCCCACAAGCGGAAGTGTAACAATATTTGGAAAAGATGCGATTAAGTACGGCCCAGAAGTAAGAAAAGATATCGGATACTTGCCTTCTGAAATTTTCTATTACGATAAAATGAAAGTAATCGACTTACTAAATTATTCCGCTAGTTTCTATGACAAAGACTGTTCTCAAAGAATCAAAGAATTATCGGAAATAATGGAATTAGACTTACATCGTAGAATTGAAGATCTTTCATACGGGAATAAGAAAAAAGTAGGGATTGTACAAGGACTTCTCCATTCTCCTAAACTCCTTATTCTTGATGAACCTACAAGTGGTTTAGATCCACTCATGCAACAAAAATTCTTTAACTTGATACTGGAAGAAAATAAGAAAGGTGCGACTGTATTATTCAGTTCACATATCTTAAGTGAAGTACAACAACTATGTAATCGTGTTGCTATTATTAAAGATGGTGAAATACTAAGTATTCAAGATATTAAATCTATGAAAAATGATAATTATAAACGATTTACCTTTAGAGGAAAATCACTTGCGAATGGTAAATTTGATATTGAAGGTGTTACTGAACTAAAAGAAAGAGAAGACAAAGTAACATTTTTGTTTAAGGGCGACGTAAATAAAATAGTAAAAATTCTTTCGGGACTAAAATTAACTGACATAACCATTGAAGAACCAACTCTTGAAGAAATTTTCATGCACTACTATGAGTAGGTGATGAAATGAATATTTATAAATTTGAACTCTCAAATCTTAAAAAATCAATATTAATTTGGGGATTGTCTATCCCTGGCTTTCTACTATTTTACATGGCTTTTTTTCCAGCTATGGCTGCAAGCAACGGTGCATTTAATGACATAATGAGCAACATGGATGATAGATTTTTAAGGGCGTTTGGAATCATCCCTGAATTACCAATAGGGGAAATCTTGGGGTATTTTAATTTAACAATGGGTATGGTTTTGCTACCACTTGCTATTCAAGCATCAAATTACGGATTTTCTATATTAAGTGTGGAAGAACGAGAATTAACCGCGGATTTCTTATTAAGCAAACCAATTTCACGAACTAAAATCATCGTTTCTAAATTTCTTGCCGCACTAACCAGTTTATTAATTATTGATATTTTGTTAGCTGCTTCTACTATCATCGCTATAAATGCATTCAAAGGGGATGAAGTTGTAGAACTCAGAAATGTTATTATTTTGTTATTGTCTGTTCCTTTATTTCAGTTGACATTTATGAGTATTGGAATGGTCATATCTGTTTCTATCAAAAAGGTTAGTAGTGTACTAAATTTCTCTATGGGGTTAGGGTTTGGAATGTTTATCATTTCATCTCTAGGTGGAGTTATTAGTTCTGGTTATTTATTTTACTTAACTCCATTCAAACATTTTGATACTGCGTATGTGTTAATTAACGGTAGTTGGAATTGGAGTTTATTAGCAATATCAGTGTCTGTAATGGTATTATCTCTTGTAGCTAGTTATTTCTTGTATCTAAAAAGAAATATAGCTTCACTTTAGAAGGAGGATATTATGAATATAATTGCTAGAGAATTTAAAGCAAATTTAAAATCATTTATCATTTGGATTATTTCATTAAGCTTATTATTCTATGTTGCTAGCTTTGAGTTTGAAATGTTCCAAAATGATCCTCGCATTTTAGAGGCGTTTGAAACGTTTGATTATATATTCAATGCATTAGGTGGCATCCCAGATTTAACAACTGCTGCAGGTTATTTGAGTTTAGTGTCCTTATATCTATATATTCCGCTTGCTATATATTCTGCCCTGCTCGGTAGTAGGATTATCTCAAAGGAAGAACAAAATAAAACTGCAGAGTATTTGTTTACCTTACCAGTTTCAAGAAACAAAGTAATTGTAAGTAAATTCACTGTTGCTTTAACATATACCATTGTAATTAATATAATATCGATGTTGGTTTGTTTGTATTCTTTTGGAAGATTTAGTAATACATTAGATACATTTTCCATCTATATTGTAAATTTAGGTATAGCTATCTTATTAACCCAAATTATCTTTTTATCAATTGGGATGTTCCTATCAAGTGTCTTAAAGCAATATAAGAGATCAGGTGGAATCACAATCGGTATTTTAATTGGGACATTTATGATATCAATGCTAGTAGGGTTGGCTGAAAAAGCTGATGCATTAAAATACATTACACCTTTTCAATATTTTTCAGCTTCAGAAATGTTAACTGGTAATTTTGAATTCATATATATTTTGATAACAACTGTTATCATTGTTCTATCTTTTACTGGATTATTTATCTTTTACAAAAAAAGGGATTTATATATTTAGATGAATCTACTTTTAAAATGCACTTCAAAACTGGAAAAGACCTTGTTTCTGCAAGGTCTTTTCTTATACATAAAATTAGATAAAAAAAAGAAGACAAATGTCTTCTAATTATCTAATCATTTACAATAAGTCTCCATCAATGCTTGATATGCAACTTCATCGTTATCTTCTGGAATTACATCTTTCAATTCGTACAAACTCCAAAATTCTTCATGTGAATTATATTCATTAGGTTTAATGATTTTATACTCTCCCAATGTTTCTTGTTCTAAAAACAAGTCCTTCGTATAAGTTTCATAATTAATGTTATTGTCTGGGTATTCTACATTCTCAATTCTTTCGAATTGCTTTACAAGTGCATCTTTGCCTGTCAAATATAGAATATAACCATCCGATACTTTCATCCCAATTTTAAATGCTAGTGGGTTTCCTGGTTCCATTCTTAATGAAAAGAATTTATCGCCATAATACGCTCTTTTATCATTGTGGGGCGCGCCAAAATTCCATAGTGTATAAAATATTTGCGGATCAAAATCTTTTACGGTTTGAGGAAGAGGAATTATTTCTAATCCTGGTCCTTTACACATTGACAAAGACCAGCAAGCAAATTTCATAGGTTCATTCGATAAGTTGATTATTCTACTTTTTACTTTGATTAAGTTGCGTTCTTCAAAAGTAACACTAATAATCAATTGCTTATTCGTTGCTGTTTGCTTCTCTTGAATCAAATCGATTCCTCGATCTGTTTTAATAACCTCAACCGGATTGTTATCTGGATAATAGGTAGAATAATCCTCAGGGCTACTCCATAATCTGTGGCCACCATATGCGTGCCACGTTGCACCTTCATAAAAAATGTCATCCAATTGCTTCCCAGAAAGATATCCTTCATCTTTTAAGTCTTCCCAAAAAACATTTTCGCCATCTAATCTTCTAAAACTTATGATTCTTGGTCCTACTTCTAAAGTCGCAATAATTTCTAAATAATCATTGGATACTTTTAAACATTTTCCAAATTTCTTATAATTTATTTCTTTATATAATAATTTCATAATTTTACTCCAATCTTTTAGTATGACTATATCAATAATATCATAAAATGTCAATTAGTATTTGTCTAAGGAATAGGTAGCGTAAGTGATTGTTTCATTGCTAAATTTAGCTGGTTCATCAACATATCCTTTAAATTGAAACCCCAACCGTCTTGCAAGCCGTATGGAGGCTATATTACCTTTATGAGTCCAAATATCAAACACGGCAAACTTTAGTTCTTGATTACAATAATCCATTACTGCTTGAATCGCTTCAACCATGTATCCCTTACCCCTGTTTTTAGGATAGAGACTATAGCCAAATTCAATAGAATTTAAATCGAAATCTACATTCCAAGTTGATATTGTCCCCAAGGCTTCATCTGTGGTTTTGTCACATATCATCCAAAAGAGTGATGTTTCAAGATGATGTTTGAACATCTTGTCAAAAAAAGTTTGCACATCATCCATTGATTTAGCGACCTTATAATCAGCAAAAGGAAAATTATTTTTATCCTTTAAATATTCAAATTGATACGAATAATCTAAATTCTTAGGCAAACGTAATATTAATCTATTCGTCTCTAATTGTCTATATGATAACATGATTCATATTTCTCCTTTTATTTATGAAGTTCACGACAATGAGTATGATTGATATAAAAATAAAACTAAACTTTAAAGTGGTGAAAATACCACAAATACTTGCAAAAAATGTATTCACTCCACTTGATAATTGAATATCAATAATTAGGTTCTCTAAAAAATCAAAAAGCATCGCAAACAATGGTGCTAAAATAAAATATTGATTCTTGTTTCTAATTCCTCTTGAAAGAATAAGAACAAGTGTTGGGTAAAATGTTAGGATAAACAAATAGTCAATATAATGTGTGACTGAATAGTATCCAGCTTGGACCTCAGGAATATTAACTAACGTTTCAAAAAATGTATCTCCCGAATAATAAAAAACCAAATCTAGCATGTATTTAGAATCAAATTCAGACTGAATACCAAAGATATTAGTCCCCATAAGCAAATAGCAAAAAAAGCTAATTGCAGCTAACCATATAATCATATTATTCGCATTATTTTTTTTGATCCCATCCACAAATCTATTGAACAAGTTACCCACCTCATATCTATTAATATTATATGTTACAAATATACAAAATATATATATCTTAAAAGAGTTTTATTTACAATCTCTCTTCTTCAATTTTTCTTATTAAATCTTGAACTTTAGCTTTAATTAAATCTCTTGTATGTACAAAGTCTACTTTCGGACCTCCACTTGGATCATCTAGTCCCCAGTCCTCTCTATGTTTCGTTGGTATAAATGGACACTCTACTCCACAACCCATCGTTATTAATATATCTAAAGAGCTCGGTATCGATTCCAAAAGTTTACTACTTGCATACCTCATATCGATGTTTAAGTCTTCCATTACTTCTATTGCAAGGGGTTTTGGACTTGGATACGCTTGTGTTCCTGCAGAGTACACATCAAATGTTGCACTAGCATAGTGTTTCATAAATCCTTCGGCCATGATGCTTCTACAACTATTATGTGTACATATAAAAGCAATCCTTTTTTTCATATGAACTTCACCCCCATTTCTACATAACACATATATTTTAACGATATAAGCTAATATGTACAAGTCCTTATCCTAATTTAGTTACTATTTTAAAAAAAGAGAGAAGAAAATTCTTCTCTCATGCTTTCTTATAATGTTCCAATTTCTTCCACTGTAATTTTTGGTTTATTAAATACAAACGCTTTTGGTTTAAACGTAATTCGGTATTTTCTACCTTGTTTCAGGTTATAAGATTCATCTAATTTGAATGCTTCCCCTTTTAAATATGGGACTCCAAAATGAAGGTTGAATTTTGGTGGTAATTTAAGGGATAACTTATCATCCATCATTTTGTACTTATCTAAATTATTAATTATTAAGTTCGGAAAAGAATTGATCATAAATTGATCTTTCTTACTTAAAAAAACAAAATCAACAAGAATCTCCGTTAACGCATCAACTGTTTCAATATTTTGAGCTTCCTTAGGTTCAAGGTTTTCCTCAACAAAACTTTTCGCTTCTTTTTTAGAAAATCTTCTTGCAATAAAGTAGATAACTGCAATGATAACTATAAATATTAAATATTGTCCAATGTCGGGCATAGTGTTTCTCCTTTTTTAAAATAATTCTATCATATTTAGAACCAAAAAAACAAGTGCTAAACCCATATTTAACTATTTTTTATGACCAACGCCTAGGATCACCTTTGATTGTATCTAAGAAGTTCATATCAACTTGGGCTATTTCAAAATCCAATTGGCTATTTTGAATGATTCTATTTTCATGTGTTGATTTTGGAAGTGGAGCTACACCTTTTTGTAATAAATATCTTAAACATATTTGTGCTGGTGAAACAGTGTATTTTTCAGCTACTTTAAATATATCTTCATTTTTCAACAGATATCCAATTCCTAATGGCGAGTACGCTATGATGAATATATTATGTTCTTTACAAAAAGTAATTGCTTTACTTTGATCTATTCCAATAAAATATCCGATTTGATTCACGTGAGGAATAACCTCACAGTTGTCTAAAATATTTTGAATATCACTTGGTGAAAAGTTTGAAACTCCTATTGCTCGTATTTTTCCATTCTTATAGAATTCTTCAAACACTTTATAAACTTCTACATTTCCAATTTTGCAATCTTTTCCCATTTCACTCCAGGGCCATGGGGCGTGAATCAAATATAAATCTAAATAATCTACTCCCAAAAGTTCTAAAGATTTCAAAAGTGTGGCTTTCGCTTCTTCGTAATTCTTGATTTCTGCAGGTAATTTCGTAGTAATGAATATATCTTTCCTGGGAATACCAGAATCTTTGATTGCTTTTCCCACGCTTTTTTCATTACCATAAGCAGCGGCGGTATCTATATGACGATACCCGTTTTTAAGAGCTAATGCAACTGCATTATAGGCAGCATCACCATTTGGAATTTGCCATGTACCAAATCCAACTTTAGGCATTTTTACACCATTACTTAACTCATATGTTTTTTGAAATTCTTTCATTCTAATTACCTCACTTTTCTCATAAATTCTTTTAATTCAAATGTACTTGGATTGTCCAATATTGTTGGAAGCCCATGTTCTATAATCTCTCCTTGATACATAAATATTACATAATCTGCAAAGTCTTTCACAAAACTCATCACATGAGTTACAAATACAAATTCTTTCCCTAGATCTCTTAAGTCCTCTATTGCCGTTAAAACTTCGTGGGTTAGTATTGGATCAAGAGATGAAGTCGGTTCATCCAAGAATATGATCTCTGGATTAATACTTAAAGCTCTTGCTAGGGAAGCTCTTTGAGCTTGCCCGCCTGAAACGTTTTTTGGTAATTTGTTAACCTGATCTCCTAAATGCAATAAATTAAGATACTTTAACGCCATTTCTTCCGCTTCTGTCTTTGTTTTTCCTCTTGTTTTTTCCAAAATTAATGTTATATTTCTTTTTAAAGACAAATGTGGAAAGAGATTATGGTTTTGAAATACAAAACCAATTTTTTTCCTATATTCTTCAGATTGAACATCCATTGTATTGATTGAAACATTACCACTTGTTGGTTGTTCCATCCCAGACATAATTCTAATTAATGTCGACTTACCTGAACCTGATACACCAATAATACCAATTGATTTATATTTATCTAATTGAAAATTGATATCGTGCAATACTTCTACATCGTATGAATGTGATATATTGTTTATATTTAATTTCATAGAGACCACTTCCGTTCTACAAATTTAGCTAATTGTGATAAAGGAATCGTAATAATTAAATATAATCCCCACATCAATATATAACCTTCAACAAATGCAAAATTACTGTATTGCGCCTGTTGAATAGTGTAATACAGTTCACTGTATGCCAGCACATTTAAAAGTGCACTACCTTTGATAATTAGTGAAAAATTATTCATGAGGGTTGGCATTAGAATTCTAATTACCTGAGGCACTATAATGTAGCGATACTTTTGGTAGGGTGTAAATCCAAATAAGTCCATAGCCATATATTGCTCTTCCGCTATGCTTGAAAATGCAGACTTATATACATTTGTCATGTATGGAGCCATATAGACAATTAATGCAATAATTCCGTATAGTACAAAATTTCGAGAATCAAATGCTGGAGCTATTAGAAAAGCAGAAATTATAATTAAAACCAACAATGGGGTTCCATATACAATTTCCGTTATGACATCAGCAAAAGCATTAAAATATTTAATTTTAGATTTTGTAAACAAATATAAAATAAACCCAAGTATCATACTGCCAATCAATGAAATAACAGATACTAAAATAGTGTTTTTAAAAGCAGTAAATATCCGCTCTCTAATCAAAGGCACATTATATGGTTCAAAAGAAAAATCAGTGGTTTGGCGCATTACTATAAACACAATAAATGCTACCACTGTGAGTATTGCAAGCACATAAGCGACTATTTTTCTAATCTTATTCTTCAGTGTAGAATTCAAGTCCGTATCTTCCTAAATCTTCTAATAATACTGCATCCCATTTGATTGCAAGTGTATCGTATAAACCATCAACTTCTCTAAATGTATCAATAAACGCATTTGCTTGAGCTAATAAATCGGAATTTCCTTCTTTTACTGACATTCCAATTGGACTAGATACAAAAGCGTCCCAAACAACCAAAGTCGTAGTAAGATTTGCATTATATCCATCAACTACTGGATTTGCACTCATTAATAATATATCCGCCGCTCCTTGAGAAACGAATTCCACTGCAGAACCTAAATCTGTCGCTGAAATAACATCTTTACCATAGGATTCCGGTATTGTGGTAGATACTTGAGATGCAATTCCAATAAACTGGGCCCCTTCTATCGCTAATAAATCTTCAACCGTTGAGTCTTCATCCAAACCATTTGCATCTGCAAACTCTTTGTTTACTAGAGAAATAATTTTAAAATATAAATATGGATCTGAAAAATCAACAAATTCTTCACGTTCCACTGTAATACTCATTGAAGCGATTGCGATGTCAATTCCCCCTGAGTTAAGAGAGGGAATAATAGAAGCAAAATTCAAATTTACAATTTCAACTTCTCTTCCTATAAATACACCAAAGGCTAATGCTATGTCTACACTAATTCCTTCTGGATTGCTAGCATCATCAATAGTTTCAAAAGGCGGATATCTTAAATCCATACCTACTCTTAATGGTTCTAAAGTCGTTATTGCTGTCGTTGTTGTTGTTCCTGCCGCTGTTGTTTCTGTGGTTTCTTCCACACAACCAACTAATGCAAATGCAAATAATAACAATGTTACTAAACTTAATATTTTTTTCATAAAATCTTACCTTCCCTATAAATGCTTTACATTAACATAATACCATGATTGTTATGTATATCTGTGAATTTTCACTTGATATTCAAAGCATTTGAAAAATAAAGTAGATTTTTCAATCTACCTTATCTTTTCATTTATGTCTTTCACTTGTAAAAAATGTTTATTTTAAAAGATATTCACTTATCATATTAACATCTTTATCTCCCCTACCTGACAAATTGACAATGATAATCTTGTCCTTTGATAATGTTGATGCTAATTTTATTGCTCCAACTATCGCGTGACTAGATTCAATTGCAGGAATAATTCCTTCTAATTTCGATAGTTCTAAAAATGCCTCAACCGCTTCTTTATCCGTTGCACTTTGGTATTGAACTCTATTAATGGATTCTAAATATGCATGTTGAGGCCCAACTCCAGGATAATCTAATCCCGCGGATATGGAATATACTGGAGCAATATTTCCAAATTCGTCAAGTACTACTTTGGTATTCATTCCATGAATAATTCCTTCTTTACCAAGCGTCATAGTGGCAGCATGCTCTTTCGTGTCCAATCCTTTTCCAGCACCTTCCACACCAATCATCTTAACGGATTCATCCTTTAAGAAATTAGAAAATAATCCAATAGCATTGCTACCTCCGCCTACACATGCAACTAAATAATCAGGTAATCTACCTTCAGCTTCCAATATTTGTTTTTTTGCTTCTTCACCAATGATTTTTTGAAATTCTTTCACCATAGTTGGGTATGGATGTGGTCCAACTACTGACCCCAACAAATAGAATGTATCATCAATTCTCTCTACCCATTTTCCAATAGCAAAGTCTACAGCATCTGCAAGTGTTGCAGTTCCTTGATCTACACTTGTTACTTTTGCCCCAAGCATTTGCATTCTGGTTACATTCAATTTTTGTCGTTCCATATCTAGTCTACCTTGGAATATTTCACATTCCATTCCAAACATAGCAGCCGCAGTCGCAGTCGCTACCCCGTGTTGGCCAGCTCCTGTCTCTGCTATAATTTTTGTTTTCCCCATTCTCTTCGCTAATAAAATTTGACCGGTTGTGTTATTTATTTTGTGGGCACCCATGTGATTGAGGTCTTCTCTTTTAAGATAAATCTTTGCTCCACCACATTTTTTTGTTAATCGTTCTGCATAGTATAGTGGGCTAGGTCTTCCTACGTAGTTCTTTAAATAATATTTGTATTCTTCAATAAAAGACTCATCCTTTATCGCTTCGTTAAATGCTACCTCTAATTCATTCAGTGCTTTCACAACTACCGGAGGTACAAATTGCCCTCCAAATTTTCCAAATTGAAATTCCATGATATGTGTTCTCCTTTAATTTTAAATTTAGTTTTAATTTCATTATTAGTTTTACTTATATTTTCATTAATTCTATCTCTGATAAGATCAATTCAAGGTTCCATGGTATTTCCTCCTTATATAAAAAAAGCCCTCCACACAAAAATTGTGTAGAGGACGTAGTTAACGTGGTGCCACCTCATGTTTAGTTTCAAGAGAAACTCTTTTTCGAGTACAAACATACTCTAACTCTATAACGGGAGTACCCGTAATATCCTACTAATTTCGGACACTCTCTCTTAGGACCATTCCGTAAAATCTCTATTACTAGTTTACACCAACACTAGCTCTCTATAAATTTCGAAATTACATACTATACCTAATCAACAATTTGTTTTCATTATTATATAATTATATAATATATTTGTCAATCAATTATCAAAATATTATAAAAAATTACTATTTATGAATGTTTCTTCACATTTATATATGGCTTATTTCAGGTAAAAAGTAGTGTTAATTTTTGTTATTCTTAAAAAAAATACATCTTTTTACATAAAACGCTTGACATTTGCTCTTGTATTTAATATAATGAAAATGTAAAAAGCAAAGCTAGCGAAAGTTAGTGACGCAAAGCTAAAGGGCCTTCCGTATGGGTGGTAGCCAGTTGCCGTTGTCTAAAAAGACGAGGGCATTTTTTTATATCTAAATTGAATAGTAAATTTGTAATATCTTCACTTAACATGTAAAAGCCAAAATCGGAGTGATCCGATGACGGAAAACTATAGGGTCTCTAGTAGACAGCCAGTTGCCATCATCTATTCTCTTTTGGCTTTTTTCTTTTAAAATAAAGTATATATTACGTATACAGGAGAATATCAACATGAAAAAACGAACATTATTTATTCTAGCATTACTTATCCTACTGTTGGGTTCAACAGTTGGTGCCTATGCTTATTGGGATAACTTACAAAAAATTGAAAATGAGACTATCACACTTGGTTCAGGAACAAGTTTAACCGTTACTGCCGATGTAATTGCACCGGTCGGTAAAGTTTTAGTTCCATCTGGTGTCGTATTAAAGCCTAACGATGTGACCTCAATTGTGTTAACTTACCAAGTTAAATTAGATCAAACAGTAGTTTCAGCGCTAGATTTAACCATTGCA
>Ga0075122_10000628_pt1 | contig 27138 bp, 26 predicted proteins | sample AntAceMetag02UKB_FD_69790 | JGI IMG/M metagenome (GOLD analysis project Ga0075122, IMG submission 69790) | Saline lake microbial communities from Ace Lake, Antarctica - Antarctic Ace Lake Metagenome 02UKB | ecosystem: Environmental > Aquatic > Non-marine Saline and Alkaline > Saline | place...
AATCTTGGTGGGAATTATTCCATTATCAAAATACACTTAGTCCGGCAGACTCAGTTAAAATCGGACGATATTTGAAGAAACATAATAAACAGGATACATCAATCGAAGACCAAATTAGTATTGATGAATTACTATTAAATTCAATAGATGATTTAGAGTTATCTGATGAAGCAAAATCAATTGTTAAACATATATCTATTAAATTAAAATAATTATTACGTGCATCAAATAAACCCTTACCTGAATTGGTGCTTGATATTTACGAACTTTCCGGACTAAATAGAGCATTTAGCCATCAAAGAACTATACAAAACATTGAAAGTTTGATGAATCTTAAAAAATTCTACGATATTGCTAAAAATTATTATTCATTACATGAAAAGAATCTTTCTGAATTTATCAAATATTTAGAGATGGTTGATACTCTTGGCGTGAGTATTGATGCATCAAAAATACTACACATTGATGCAGTAAGATTAATGACAATTCATGCATCAAAAGGACTCGAATTTGATGTAGTCATAAACTGCAATCTTGCAAAAGATAGGTTTCCAGTTGGTAGAACAAAAAATGAACCGTTAATACCTAAAGCGTTATTGCCCGATTTCAAAGCACAACTTGATGATTGGAATGAAGAAGGTCTTGATGAAAAAGATGTTGAGAAGAAAATAAAAGATTATGATAAATCTATTCAGCTTTTTGAAGAAAGACGTTTATGTTACGTAGCATGGACTCGAGCTAAAAAAGAATTGTATATAACTTATGCTAAAAGTTATAATGATGATCCTGATTCTGCATCACATTCAATGTTTTTAGATGAAATTGATTACACTAAAAATTGTGACTTTGTTAAAGATGAAGATGAAAAATCTTTACTTATAGCACCTAACTCAAATTCTGAAACATATAAGTCAATGTTAAAAGAACAACTAATTAATTCATTAGATACCGACAATCTTGCTGAACTGAAAAAACGATTAATTACTTATTTAGTTTGTAGATATAAAAAACTGATTGCAGATAAAACTGTAAACGATATTGAACTACAAAGACATTTAGACAAATGCACTGAAGATATATCTGGAATTAAATTTAATGCTAGAGAAACGGTATTTAGCCCAACGGCATTAATCGAGTATTCTGAATGTCCGAAAAGATACGAACTTTCTAAAATTTACCAAATGCCAAAAAGAGGTGATTTTGAATCTGATGGCTCTGGAATGGCTCTCGGATCATTTGTTCATAAAGTTCTTGAATTAGGTGTAGATCAAAAAGCAAAGACCGTAAAAGAATATTTGAAAATAGCAGAAAAACTAGCACAAGAAAAAGAATGGAATAATATAAATCTTGATGATGCAAATCCACTAATTGAAGTTTTCTGGGAACGAAATAATCACAAAATAACGGATGAATCTAAAACTGAACTTAAACTACCTTTGGAACTTGAAGAATTTAAATTTTATGGTCTTGCAGATAGAGTTGATCTATTAGATGATGGAACTTATGAAATTGTTGATTATAAAACAAATAAAAATGCTATCTCTATGCAAAAAAGATCATTACAATTAGGATTTTATGCGTTAGCACTTCAAGCTAAAGGATTCAATGTATCAAAACTAACCTTAGATATGTTAAAACTTGATAAGCCCGTAGAAATGAAAATTGAAGGTGATGAAGTTAGCGCAATAACTGGTTGTAATAAAACTGCAAACTTTAAACTATCTGAATTAAAAGCAAAACTGATTGAACTAGCAAATAGCATTAAAAATGACTATGAACATTCTTTCAAATGCTCAGATGACAAGAATGCTTGTAGATTCTGCGGATATAAATTTTATTGTCCAAAGTGGGACGAATAAATGGAATTATATTTTTAAATAAATACTGTAGATTAGATACAGAGGATATGATTTGGAATAATCGATGAACTTAAAAGATTTAAGATTGAGAGATAAAATGGAATTAGGACGATTAAAAAAAGTTGATTTGAGAACGGCATGGAAACATGAAGCACTAGATTTCACAAAATGGTTATCACAAGAGAATAATATTAATTTGCTTAGTGATGAAATTGGTATGGATATTGAAGTAATACAAACTGAAGCGAGTGTAGGTAAATTTAATGTTGATATTTTAGCTCAAGAACCAAATACTAATCGAAAGATTATAATTGAAAATCAATTAGAAACTACAAACCATGATCATTTAGGAAAATTAATAACTTACGCGGCAGGCCACCACGCTGAGATTATAATTTGGATTGTAAAAGAAGTAAGATCTGAGCATAAACAAGCAATAGGGTGGTTAAATGAACATACTGATGAAACTGCAAATTTCTTTGCAATTAAAATGGAATTATGGCAAATAGGGAATTCTCCTGCAGCACCAAAGTTTCAAATTATAGCCGGACCAAATGAGTGGGCTAAAGCTTTAAAGAAAGCTTCACAGTCAGGATCATTAACTGATACTAAATTAATGCAACTCGAGTTTTGGAATAAATTTAAAGAGTATTTTGAATCAAAGAATAACAAGATTCGGTTAAGAACACCTAGACCACAACACTGGTATGATTTAAGTTTTGGTTTTGGTAACGAAGCACATATGGCTGTAACAATGGATACCAGAAAAAATTTGATAGGGTGTGAAATATATATAAATTCAAAAAACTCGAAAATAATATATGAGCAACTATTTCAAAATAAAACTAAAATCGAATCTGAACTCGGTTTAAAATTAGAGTGGATGAAGTTACAGCAGAAAAAAGCATGTAGAATAAAAATAAGTAAATCTGCAAATATAAATGATGATGATAAATGGGAAACTTATTTTGATTGGCTTCATATAAATGTTGAACAATTCCATAAAGTTTTTGGTAAATATTTTAAGAAGGTTCTAAGTCGGTGAAATGGAAACTGAACAAATTTCTCAAGAAGAGCAACAACGGAAAGAAGAAGCTAGAAAGAAAGTCGCTAAGTTAGTTTATGAATTTAAACAAGATATTATTGATACTGGACGGATTAAAAATTATAATGAGGAAAATGTTAAAGTTCATTTTATAACGCCTTTATTCAAAGCACTTGGTTGGAAAATGAACGACCAGAACGAAGTACTTTATGAAGAAAATATCTATGGAAAACGAGCAGATTATCTATTTATTCTAAATGGAAAAAAATCGCTTATTATTGAAGCAAAACAACCAAACAAAAAATTAGCGTTAGATACTTTATCTGGAATCGCTGTTGCAAAGCAAGTTATATCTTATGCTTGGCATAAGCAAATACCTGTTGCTGTTGCTACAGATTTTGAAGAACTATTTGTTTATCATGCTCTTACAAAACCACTCAATCCAGCTAAAAACTTGATGTTAATTGAGAACAAAGATTTTAGTTTAAAGTTTACTAATTTCATAGATAAGTTTGAACTTCTTTGGTTGCTTTCAAGAGATAGTTTTGAGGGTGGTCGGTTAGATAAGTATCTAAAGAAAGAAACTAAGAAACATAAAACAGTTGATAAGTCCATTCTTGAAGATTTAGTTCATATTCGTAATTGGCTAACTAAAGATGTTAAGAAGTACAATCAAGACTTGCCACACGAAGATATTGATGAAGTTGTTCAGAAGCTAATTGATAGATTAATTTTCATACGAAGTGTTGAAGATAGAGGATTAGAGAATCGGAAAGACTGGCTTTTAAGTATTGTAAATGATGCAAAAGAACAACGATTAAGAAAAACAATTATTGCAGAACTTCGAGCAGTTTTCAAGCATTTTGATGAGGTCTATAATTCAAAGCTGTTTTCTAAATCTCGGCTAGATGGCGATATTCGAATCTCAAATGAGATTCTTGGAAAAGTTATTTTTGGTTTATATTTCGGAACAGGTTCAGGTAGATTCAGATATGAGTTTGATCAAATCTCTGTTGATTTACTTGGTAGCATTTACGAACAGTATTTAGGAATGCTTCTTCGCTCAACTGAAAAGCGAGTAAAGTTGGAAGAAGGTAAATCCAAACGTAAAAAGATGGGTATTTACTACACTCCGCAATACATTGTTAATTACATTGTCAAAAATACGGTTGGCGAGTATATGAAAGGCAAGAGTTTGAAAGAGATTGAGGATATTAAGATTCTTGATCCTGCTTGTGGTTCTGGTTCATTCTTACAAAGAGCATACGATGAAGTTAAAGAAGAAGTTAAAAGACGAATTGAGAATGGTGAAAAGGATGGAATCTTTGACGAGCTTGAAACGGTTGATAAGGAAAAGAAACTTTTCTTAGGACAGAAACAACAGATTATTCTTCGAAACATACATGGAGTTGATTTAGATGAACAAGCTGTTGAGATTGCACAACTTTCTTTATTGCTTAAATTATTGGAAGGAGAAAATGCCAACACAAAAAAGAAACGTTTGCCTATGCTTAGAAACAACATCCAATGTGGTAATTCATTAATTGATGATTATGAGGTTGCGGGTGATAAAGCATTCAAGTGGCAATCCCGTTTCAAAGACATCGTGGCTTCAGGAGGTTTTAATATTGTTATTGGAAATCCGCCATATGGTGCTGAATTATCTAAAGAACATCAAACTTATCTAAATAAAGAATATAACATTGGTTCTACAGATACTGCGATTCTATTTATCAAAGAAGCATTTGAGTTATTAGATAATGGTGGACAATTAAGTTTTATTGTACCTAAAGCACTATGTTTCTCTTCAAATTATAAAAAAATAAGAGCGTATATCAAAGATTATCTTGAGATTCTAATTGATTGTGGTAAAGTTTGGCGAGAAGTTAAACTTGAACAAGTTATTTTTGTGTTAAAAAAAGGTAGAAAGAGCAATAGTTATTCTTCTGGAAAATTAAACGGGAATACTATTGAGATACTTGGAAAGATAGATAAGAAAGACATAGATGAATTTGGTTTCTTCTTAAACAGTGTATCTCCAGACGAAGTAAATCTTGCAAAGAAAATTAAATCCAAATCAATCATTCTTAATGACATTGGACAGAATCGTAGAGGTGCAATGTTACAAAAATCCATAACTACTAGTGGATATTATGACGTTATTGGGGGTGCTCAAGTTCAAAGATATGGTATAAAAGGTGTAAAGGGAAGAATGCACAAAACTAAACTTGATTCGGATCAAGCGCACATTAATAACAATTCAATTCTTGTTCAGAATATAGTTGCGCATATAGAAAATCCAATAGATCACATAAAAATAATAGCTTCTGTAGTCCATGATAAAAATCAGATTATTTTAGATACCATAAATCAAATCACTTTGGAAAATAAATATTCACCAAAATATATTTGGTGTATCTTAAATTCTAGTTTTATGAACTGGTATGCGTATAGATTCATTTTCGGTAAAGCTATACGTACAATGCATTTTGATAACGCAGTAACATCTAGAATACCTATGCGAGAACTTTCATCAGAGCAACAAAAACCATTTATTAAACTTGCAGACCGAATGCTTGATTTAAACAAGCTGCTGCAGAGAGAGACATCAGATACAAAACAAGACTTAATCAAAAGACAAATTGAACAAACTAATGATGAAATTAATCAGATGATTTACAAACTCTATGGCTTAACTGAAGCTGAGAAAAAGATTATTGAGGATAGCTTGAAATGATACCAGCAGGAAGTCCAATAAAGAAGTTTATAGAACAAAGTTTAAGTGAGATAAAAGATGGTCTGCCTACAGATTTTCAACTATCTGATAAAATAGATTTTGAGTTATCTGTAGTGGATAGTAGTAAAAAGGAAGGTGGCACGGATATTAGAGTACTTAAACTTGGTGGAGATATACAAAAAGAGTTTGTTCAAAGAATAAAGTTTTCAGTTATAAATAAAGAGATTGCAAAGAAACAAATGAAAGATATGAAAAAAGTTTTCTCTGCAATGAAAGAGGGTCTTGGTGAAGATTAATGGAGGAATATTATGGATCCCATAATTATTGGATTGAAGAGTGCTGAACTTAGTTTGCCTTATCTTACTAAGCAGTTATATAAATCTAAAAAAGCTAAGAAATTTGTTAATAAAATTATATCTAAACCAGAATTGATTAATTTCAGTGTTTTTGTAAAAATAAAGTTTAAAGAAATTTTGAATAAAACAGATACGAAACAAAAAATTATTGATATATTTTCTAATAACAATACTGATTTGAATATGCAACTACATGGCACATCTTTTCATGTAAATATTAATTATGAATCTGAAGAAGAAGAAGAACTTGTAGATGATGAAGAAGTAAAATATGTTATTTTTGAGTTAATACCCACAACATTTTATACGGATGCTAGTTCAGTATTAAAAAGCACATATTACAAAACCGCAGATATTTTGAATAATATTCAATCTAATTTTTTAATAGATAAGTACTTTATTATATTTGTTTTTTGTGTGGAAGGTAAAGAAAAGAAATTAATTAGTCTAAAAGAAAAGGGCAAGATCTTCGTAGATAAATACAATCAAACTACGTATTTAATTAAAGTAAAAGTTAAAAAAGCGGAGGATGTTACTAAATTACTTAGTATGTTATCAAAATGGGAATAAGTGCTACGATATATAAAATAGATGAACGTAAAGCCGGAGATATAATACATTTGCTTAAACAACAAATTAATACTACTTGGCATACCATTACAACACCCATCGGAGATGGTAAACTTCAGCTAAAGATTAATGATATACAAGATAATGCCTTTGGTTTTTCATTAAAAATCGCGGTTGATTATCCTTCATCAGAATTATATCACCCAAATCAAGGAACATATAAGATACCATTCCACACTGAAAACTATGTTCAATTATACTCAACCAAAGATTTAGAGAATTATTTAGTTATTTTTGCTAAACAATATAATGCTATACAAGTTTATAATGCATTGTCCGTATATTTACAAAAAAAGCTAAAAGATACATCTTACCCGCTCCGAAAATGTAGAATAATACTAGATCACAATGTACTCAAAGATTGTAAAATATTCAATATCATTAAGTACGTTTCTGCGGGCGAGATAGAAGATGATGAAATAAAAAAATGCGCTTTTACCTTCCAACCAGATAAAGATGCTAGAAAGAATCAACAGTATAAAGAATTTATCGAGGATAAAAGCGGACAAGGTAATTCCGTAAGAGCAAAAGACAGTGTGTATAATATAACACTACAACTTTCAAAAAAAGGAACTGTCTATATTCCTTCGAATGCAATCGATACTAAAAAAGAAGAATACCTATCAAGAGTAATGATTAATTTATTAGATTTTAAAGCTTTAATTTCTTAGTTTTTATTATCTATTTAAAAATGAATTTATACTAACTACGCTGCTAGCGCAGCGGGCAAATCTATTAATTAATGCTACTGGCTCGCATTCTGGTGAGATTACATTCATTTCTATATTGTAAAGAATACTTTCTACACAAAATGATAACTTAATACACAGAAGCTACTTTATACACAAAGCCAACATATAAGAAAGCTTTAAAAATAAACCAACTAAATAATACAATGTCAAAAGGAACACCAGCAATGGGCCGCAAAAGCGGTAAGAAAACACATATTAGATGTCGTAGATGCGGTAATCATACTTATCATGCACAGCATAAAACTTGCGCGAAGTGTGGTTTTGGGGCAACAAAAACGATGCGTAAATATAATTGGTTAGAAAAAATATTTGCTAGCGGAAAACGTAAAAGATAATTCAGTAAAAACTCTTTTAAATTAACTTCTAATCTTTACTTATGAGTGAAGTTTATGCTAATTCAATATTGAATAGTAATTTTGGTCTAGAAAATGCTTTTGAATCAAAATCTGAAGGATTAGTAAATAAATTTCTAAGAAAAGCTTTCCAGATCTAGAAAGAAAATTACATGACTTAAAAAAACAAAAAGCTATACGTCAATCACTAAATTTAAAAGAGAAACCTTACGAAAGTAAACCCTTAGAAATTGAAAAAAACGAAGAAACAGTTGATGTTGAAGCTTGGTATGAAACCATTGAATCTGAAACATCAAAAGTTCCAATATCTACAAGCATACCGGATGTTATGGGTGTTAAAAACTCTGTGAGTGTTCCAAAAGAGGTACGTGAACGTACACATGAAAACGCTTTGGGAAAAAAGAGATAAATTGTTTATTCTACAAGATAATTATTTTTAATACAAATTAGCATCAGATATAATGGCAGAAAATTATAAATCCGATTCGACTAAATGCGTCCATGCAGGTGTAGGTAAAGAAGTTCATGGAGCAGTTGTTCCTCCAATATATCAAGTTTCTACATTTTCTTTTGAAAATGCTCAACACGGTGCAGATCTTTTTGCAGGTAAAAAATATGGACATATTTATTCTCGAATGTCGAATCCAACAAGAAACGCGTTTGAAAATGCACTTGCAGCAGTTGAAAATGGACATAAAGCACTTGCTTGTGGAAGTGGAATGGCAGCAATTCATACATGCATAGCAGCCTTAGTTAAACAAGGAGATCATATTATTAGTTCAAAAACTGTTTATGGACCAACTAGCACTTTGTTAGAAAATATATTTGCTAAATTTGGTATAGGAATAACTTTTGTTGATACATCAAATCTTGAGCAGATTCAAGAAGCAATTACAGATAAAACTAAAGTAATTTACATTGAAACTCCAGCAAATCCAACTCTCGTTATTTCTGATTTAGTAGAAGTTTCAAAACTAGCAAAAAAACATAATATTCTAACAATTGTAGATAACACATTCATGAGTCCCGTTTTGCAAAAACCACTTGATTTAGGTATAGATATTAGCGTACACAGTTTGACAAAATACATCAATGGACATGCAGATGTTGTTGGTGGTGCAATAATTGTAAAAGATGAAGAAATGTACCGAAAGATGAGAATCACACTTAATCAAACGGGTGGAGTTCTTGGTCCAATGGATTCATTTTTAGTTCATAGAGGGCTTAAAACCTTAGCAATTAGAATGAAAAAGCATTGTGAAAATGCGCAAAAAGTAGCAGAATATCTTGAAGCATATCCAAAAATTGAATGGGTAAGATATCCCGGACTGGAATCACATCCACAATATGAACTTTCTAAAAAACAATCTTTAGGTCCAAGTGGAATGATTGCTTTTGAAGTAAAAGGTGGGGTTGAAGCTGGAGAAACGCTCATGAATTCAGTTAAATTAGCGGGACTTGCAGTTAGTTTAGGTGGCGTTGAAACGCTTATTGAACACCCTGCATCTATGACTCACGCTAGTATGGGAAAAGAATTGAGATTAAAAGCAGATGTTACAGATGGTTTAGTTCGTCTTTCAGTAGGCATTGAAGATGTAGATGAAATAATTGCGGATCTTGCCCAAGCATTAGATAAAGTTTAGTGGGCATAAAGCTTTTAAATAAAGTTCAGTTCTTACAATTAACATGACAAACGGTGAGTATCCCAAATTACGGAAATAACTCTTCTAGTCATGTCTATTTAGCTAAGTAATCAACTTAGTTGATAAAAGAAAAATAAGGGCCCATAGCTCAGTCTGGCTAGAGCACAAGGCTTTTAACTGCCATTTATGGTGGAGAAGAGACCTTGGTGTCACGGGTTCAAATCCTGTTGGGCCCTTCTTTATTTTCTTAAACTATAAATAGTAGTTTTGATTTTTATTTAATGGATATTATTACACTCGTTGGTCCAAGAGCTGTAGGTAAATCAACTATTGGAAAAAAACTTGCAAAACAATTAGGATATATATTTTTTGACGTTGATGTTTTTATGAATAATAAATTAAAAAAATATGCTGGAATTAAAGGTTATACTGATAAAAATGGTTGGAAAAAATATAATAATTTATTGAAATATACACTTCGCCATGAAATATTACCTTCAATTATACGTAAAAAAGTAATTCTTGATTGTGGCGGTGGTATGATCGGTTCTGAATTTCACTCATCAACATCCATGGGTAAATTACTAAACAAACATACTAAAATTATTATGCTAATACCTCACGAAGATGATGAAAAAGCACTTAAAATGCTTTATGAACGTGAACTAAAAAGAACTTATTGGGGAAATACACCCGAAGATCAAATTAAAAAAATTGTAAAACAACATTATTATGAAAGAATACCTCTAATTAAAAAATGGACACACAATATTATCTATATCAACAACCGCAGACCCGATACAATTGTTAACTTTATTGAGAACGATATTCTTAAATATGTATAATAATCCACCTAAAGTATAATGGTTCGCATATTAGCAATTGGAGATTTTCATGGAAAGCTTACTGTCAAGTTAAAAAAGCTAATTGAGAAATATGAATTTGATATGATTATATCTCAAGGAGATTTCTGTGCTGATCGTGGACGAACTATTTTCTTCAAAAAATGTTACGGTAAAGATTTAGAATTATGGGATGTAATTGGTAAAAAAAAGTATGAAAAACTTACTAAACAAAACGAAAAAGATGGTGAGACAATTATTTCATATCTTAAAAAACTTGGAAAGCCATTATTTGTTGTAACGGGCAATCATGATCATGCTGGTCAAAAAGAAATCGGATATACAAAAGAGGTCTCTTCTTATGTGTATCCAATTCCCTTAACATTAAATTATTTAAATAAATTGAAAATTCCGGTTTTAGATTTTGCAAAAACAAACTTTGCAGGTTTTGATTTAATTGGTTATCCCAGAAGTTCATACCCAGGTATACCCTCAAAAAGTTGGAAAGCAGGAAAGACCATGCGCATTAATGAAGAAAAAATTAAAAAAGATTATAAAGTACATAAAAAGAAAATGAGTAAATTTTTCAAAGGTGCTAAAAATACAATATTCATTTCGCATAATGTTCCATATATGACTAAGTTAGACAATATATCTCAAAAAGGGCATGTGTTAGCTCGAAACAAACACTATGGTTCTTATTTAGTTAAGCAATTAATTAAAAAATATCAACCACGACTAGTGATTGCAGGTCATATGCATGAAAATCCTGGCAAGATTCGAATTGGAAAAACAATTGTTGTTAATCCGGGTGCAGCGATGGATGGTCGAGCAGCTTTAATTGAATTAACTGACAAACACATTAGAGTAAGATTTATAAACACGTAAAATAAGTCAATAATATGCTAGGTGATTATCCCAAGTTACGGTGAACGAATTTCTTATCTAGCTAACAGTTTAATTGGTGATTATCCCAAATAGGCACCGCCATCTAAACAAAATGTGGGCTCATAGCTCAGTCTGGCTAGAGTACTTGGCTCTTAGGTCTCTTCGGAGATATAGAAACCAAGGGGTCGCGGGTTCAAATCCTGTTGAGCCCTCCTTTATTTTTTTCATACTCATTAGAGGTAACTATGATGAAAACTAACGAAAATTTAGAAACAATTGGAGCCGTAAGGAGCGAACAAACGCGTGATTATCCCAAGTAATCTAAAAATTGGATTATTGAGACATAAATTAAATTATAGGGGTAAACTAAAATGAATTTAGAAAAAGCATTAGATTCAACAATATTTGAAAGAGCTGTTGAAGCAAGAAATAAAATAATCCCACCAGATAAGATTGTACTAAGAAAACACTTTCCATTATTACCAGCAGGTTGTGTAGTAAATTGCAAATTTTGTACAGCATCTACGCGATATGAAAAAAACCATAAAGGAAAACTATTAGATAATCTTGAAAGTAGCATACGCCATTTTAATGAAAATTACCCTTCAGAAATTGGAGCAGAATTAGTAGCTAATTGGTATGGGCTATCTCAGCAAGACGAAAGATTTGATCGTATTTTGAATTTAATATCAACCTTAGCAGATGATGGACATATTGTTGGTGGTAATTTGGGTGTCATTTTAGATGAAAACATATTAGAACAACTTAGCGATGCAGGACTAAATTACTTAAATAACAATATGGAAACCAGCACGAGATTATATCCTGCAGTAATTGGTAAAGGAACTGAAAGAATGAGCAGTAAGTTGGCAACACTTTATTTAGCAAATCAAATTGGATTGAATATAACTTCCGGGTTATTAATTGGTGTTGGTGAACAAACTGACGATTTAATCGAACAAGCTAATCTATTTAGAAAAATGCCGCTTAAACGTGTTACTGTAAACTTGATGGATTATGAAACCGAACCTGAATTAGCTCAAATATTTTCAGAACACAAAACTAATTTTACAACAAAGTATATTCTTAAAACTTTAGCATTTTTAAGAACAAATTTGAGACCAGATCAATCTCTGATGATTGGTGGTGGAATTAATAATTACTTTACAAATGTTGACGAGTTTAATCAAGTTTTAAAAATTATTGATACAATTCACATTGGTACTTTTATAAATTTAAAGCAAGAAGGCGTATCATACCAGCGAATTAAAAAAAGATATAACATTGGAAATGCTACAAAATATTTTGAGCCAACTTTTGGGGAAATCTTAAATAAAATGGAGAAGAAAAATGAAAATGATTAATATCAAAGAAAGTAAATATTGGGCAGATCAGATAGCTCGACAAGTTGTAAAAGAATTTCCAAATGAGAAAATTTACACTGTAGCTTCAGGTATAACGCCCTCAGGTACGGTACATTTCGGAAACTTTAGAGAAATAATAACTGTAGATTTAATCTACCGTGCTTTGAAAGACTTAGGTAAGAAAACTAGATTTATTTATTCATGGGATAATTATGATAGAATTAAAAAGATTCCAAAAAATATTCCGGATCCAAAAAGCTTTGAAAAATATCTGTTTATGCCAGGTGTTGATGCTCCAGACCCTTGGGGATGTCATAAATCTTATGTAGAACATTTTGAAAAAGAATTAGAAAACGCAGTTCCATTGGTGGGAATATACCCACAATTTATTTATCAAGATAAATTATATCGTGCTTTCAAATACGCAGATGATATCAAATTTATCTTAGAAAGAAGATTTGAAATAAGAGCTATTCTAAATAAATATAGACGAGAACCCTTAGCTGCAAATTGGTATCCAATATTCATCTATTGTGAAAAATGTAAAAAAGATACAACAAAAGTTATTGATTGGGATGGTGAATATACTATTGAATATAGTTGTGATTGTGGCTTTAAAGGTGAAACAAACTTAAAGAAACAAGGAAATGTTGTTCTTCCTTGGCGAGTTGACTGGCCAATGAGATGGAAATATGAAAATGTAACTTGTGAAGGCGGCGGTAAAGAGCATAATTCACCCGGTGGATCTTTAGATACAGGGCACGATCTATGTAAAAATGTGTTTAAGCATCATCCACCCGTTAGATTTACTTACGATTTTTTAATTGTAAAAGGTGTTGGTGGAAAAATGGCAAGCTCAACTGGAAATGTTATTACTTTACCAAAAATTTTAAGCATATTTTTACCTGAGATTGTAAGATATATTTATGCAGGAAGAAAACCCATCACAGAATTTTCAATTGGTTTTGATGAAGATGTGTTTAAAGTATATGATGATTTTTATGAATGTGAGAAAATCTATTTTGGAAAAAAACAAGTTACAGATAGAGATAAAACTCATTGGTCGAGGGTTTATGAAATGTCTGCAGTAAATAAACCACCAAAAAAAATGCCAATACAACCTGCTTTCAAACACTGTGTAGGTCTGATTAATGTTTATCAAACACCTAAAAAAGCACTAGCATCAATTCAAGAAAAATTAACAAAACAAGATAAAGAAAGATATCTTGCTGTTTTGGATAAAACTAGAAATTGGATTGACAATCACGCATCAGAACAATATAAATTTGAGTTACAAGAGAAACCAAGTTCCACGGGGCTTTCCGCTAAACAAAAAACTGCACTTAGTGATTTAGCTAAAGCACTATCTATGCGAAAAGAACTAGTAAAAATATTTGGTGAAGTTGCACAGAAAAATGATATTTCAATGAAAGAATTTTTTCAAGCAGTTTATCAAGTTCTTGTTGGTAAAGAACGCGGGCCTAGACTAGCTCCATTTATTGAATCAATTGGCAGAAGTAAAATTAAGAATATTATCGAAAAAGCAAAATAGAGAACATTGTTGATTATTCGTTACAACTATATATTGGATAGCAGTTTAATTCTAATTCAATTACTTGTAATTCATTACCACTTAGCGTATTTAATTGCGTATGAATATACTGTTCCAAATTAATCGATTGATCAAACGGAAGCGTTTTTTTATTTACCGAATCTATTGCTTCTCGGAATATAGCAGTAATTGATGAACCATAAGCACTTTCTGTTTTAGTTAAATCAAGTCCTTCATTAAGCTTAACAATACTTCTTTGAATTTCGACAGGTAACGCTTTTGCAGTTTCAATATCCAACACATATTCAATAAAACTCTGTTCAGAATTTAAAAAATCTTTTTTAATTATTTTCCTAACAACTGGTAAATTGCTATCAATTGTTGAACCATCCTTACTAACTAATTGTCCATTAATAATACAATAAAAAATATCAGTACTTGTATCATTTTTACCCATACTTTACTTATAAGTAAAAACTTAAAAGACTTGGGAATTGCTCCCTAAACCATTGTTTTAAAAAATTCTCAAGAAAATTATTAAAATATAGTTTTATTTCTACCAACCCAGACTTTTCCAGATTTGAAAGCTCTACGAAAATCTTTGAAATTACTACCATAACACTGCGAGATAGCCAATCCAACAACAATATCTCGATGTGCATCAGAACATCCAATTTTAGTTAGATTATTTTCTTCTGCAAACATAAACGCATCAATATTTTTTGTTATACTATAATCTCCACCATTAACAATTATACATTCCATTCCTAAAATATATTTTGGAAGAAGTTCAGAAACAACTGACAAATATTTTTGTCTACCATTTGTTGGATGCGCAATTATCGCCAACCCATCTTGTCTATTTATTTCTTCAAGTGTATCTTCAATAGATAAGTGATTTTTAATTGGTTCATAAATATCCAAACCAATAATATGAAATATTCCCGTATTAATCTCAATACCCGATATAATTTCAATATCTGCATCAATTCTACGAGCAGCTTTTTTAGCTTTAGAAACCCCCGATAAAGTGCCGTGGTCAGTTATTGCAATTGCATCCAAACCCCGCTCTACTGCAGTTCTTATTATACTTGTATATCCTGATTGCGAGTCAGATGATTTCGTATGAACATGTGTATCAATCGAATACGTTGATTTTTTTATCATAAAAATATAATCTCTTCAAAATTAAAAAGAAATTTGCACATAAGACATCATTTTGACGGTGTATTCTGTCACATATTCGGGTTTTTACTAATAAGAAATAATAGCTTCAAATAAGTATTCTAATTGTACAAAAAACGTTGCACAGTGCGCTTTAAACGACCCGAGGTAGCTTAAGCGTAGAGCACTCCGCCGTAAACGGAAAAGGTGCTGGTTCACATCAGCCTTCGGGACTAATAATGGAAAATGATTCGGTGATTGAAATGGCATTGGAAGAATTAATGTTAGGTAAAATCTCCCCCGAAGAATTTGTAATAAGAATTCGACAGGAAGAAAACGAAAGTAAAAGACCTCCAAAAGGAACTGATCTATTGGTTAGTGACCCTTCTCAAACAAATCCAAATACACCGCCGTATCTCATAGTTCTTGAAAAATTAACTGCAAAAGAATTTGATGAAAAATTCAAACCAGGTGCAGTAATAATGACTGGATTTGAACCCTTTGAAGATGTTTCACATACAATGCTTTATTTAGTACAAACTATGGCAAAACTACGTGATGAATATCAATGTAAACCAATTATCATTTGCGCAGATGCACACAGTTCATTACATGCTGAAGAAATAAATTCAGTAGCGAGTTATAAACTTTGGAAACTGTTTGGTTTTGAACCAAAACTTGCATCTGAATTTACAAAAAATACAGAATATCAAACACTTTTTCAAGAAACAAGTGAAAAAGTAAGACAAAATCATGCATTAAAGGGGTTCCCAAAAGCATTTAGACAAGGCGCAAAAAACGGAACTGCACCACAAGAAGAAGTTGATAATGCGATTAGATATGTACGAATGGAAATAACGGATTTTAGATATTTTAAACCAGATATTTTCATTGGTGGAATGTCACAAAGAAAATACATAACCGTATCGAGAGATAGGATATACAAACAAACAGGTGCATTAATTCCGCCCGCAATGAACTTACGTGGTGAACATGCATCATTTTACAGAACGGGAACAGGTCTAATTAATCTAAATAGCGATGCCCATGAAGAAATTAAACAAAAAATAGCACAAGCTTCTGAACTTAGTATAGCCGATATACAAAAAAGAATTTTCAATGGAACTCGTGATGAAATCACTCAATATTTTTGTCAAATCAATAGTCAATTATTGGAGGACAAATGATAGACGAGCGATTAAAATTAATAAAATTAGAATCTCTAATAAATCGAGTAAATGCTTTTGGAACAGATAAAAATGATGAATTCACAATAACTCGTGAAGATGATACTGTAGAAGGTATATTCAAAGTATATGCTGCCCCAATTATTCCATTTTGTGAAACCGGAAGTCTCGAAGTATTTGAACAAATTATTCCAGAAATTAGTAATATAATTGCTAAAGATAAAAATAAAACATTTATTGACGCTCTTGAACATATTGAAACACCTGAAGCCAAACAAGCTATTGATATTTTACAAAGTTGGACTAACAAATGTTTAGATAAACCACTTTATTTTGAAGAAACACTTCGACGTGCGAGAGTTGAATCATGGTTACTTGATAAAAGTTTAGCAACAACATTCAACAACGTACCTTTATCAAATAATCCCGAACAAAAAACTGCAGAATTAATTACTCGGTTAAAAACGGCATTTAATGCGAGTGCTCCATTTTACAATCTTGAAGCAGTTGTAGGTGATCCTGAAAAATTTGCATGGAATCCCGTAACTATTGCTGAAACATTTACAACAAGATTAATTGCCAGTGATTCTGGAAAACTTGATACGTATGCAGTTTTACTTCCCGCATTATTCAAAGAATATTTAACAACGTCAGAGTTAGATTGGAATAATGTAAATTGGGATAAATTAAAAGAAGTAAAATCTAAAATTTTCGAAAACAATTCTTATCATAAAAAAATACTTTTAGACATTTCAAAAGATTTGGGTGTTTCTGTAGAAGACACTCTTTTTGGAATAAATGCTCTTGAATTCATACCAAATATTGGTGGAAAATCAACCGATATGTCAAGTGAAGATGCACAAAAAAGAATTGAAAATTTAACTCAAGGAAAACCTACAATGAATAACTATGAAAAAATTGTAGATGTTGGACGAGGAATTAATGCATTAATTAGATTTTACAATTGGATACCTTTAATAAAAAACGAAACAAATTTCAAAGGAGAAAACTGGACATATGCCGCAGTGTGTGATACTGCAAATAAATTAATTGATACTCTTGATAAAAATCCAAAATTAATTAGAGAAGATTTTAGAGAAACATTTACAGAAATTTTAAGACCTCAAATAGATAATTTAGATGCAACTTCTGCAAGAGGTAGATTTGTATTAAATTTAATACTAAATGAAAATATATTAGAACAATCAATGTACGATAAATTAGAAAATCCTAAAATTCAAAATGAACTATCAAAACAATTCATAGAAACTGACAAAGAATCATACATACATAGTTTAGGTGCAGGTATGCAACCACGGGAATTAATTGGGGGCAAAGCATTTGGTTTAGAAGAAATCGCTAGCAACATTGGTCTAGAAAATTTATCAGTACCAGTTAGAATACCTGATGGATTTGTTGTAACTTACAAAGGTCTTTGGTCTTACTTAGGAGAACTTGGTTTAAAAGAAAAAGTATATGAATTAAGTTATTTAGATTCATTTGAAGATAAACGTAATCTTGCAAGTAAAATTCGAAAAGATATTTTGACAACTAAACTACCTAGAGAACTTGCAAATCGCATTCATAAAAATATTAAAAAAGATTCAATATATGCTGTAAGATCAAGTGGTATACATGAAGATACTGCGCAAAATGGTGGAAGCGCAGGTATATACGAATCAATCTTAAAAAAATCTCCAATCGATATTAATTCAGCAATTAGATATTGTTTTGCTTCATTTTTTACAGAAAAAGCACTAAGCCACAGAGAACTTGAAGGATACAGTGATGTTCCACAATTCTCTATATTAGTACAAAATATGATTGATGGCGCTGGTGGAATTGCTTTTTCAGCTAATCCACAAAATCCTGAAGAAAAAGAAATTATAATAAATGCAGGACCTTCCCCCGAAGATATTGCAGATGGTGTAAGTCATGGATTTTCAACATATAGAATAAAAGAAGGTGAAATTGTAGAAGCAAACGGACCCGAATACTTACCTTTAGAAAAAATAAAACAAATTGGAACATTAGTAAGCGAGTTAAAAGAAAATTTTGGTAGAGAACTTGATATTGAATGGGTTGTAAAAGATAATCAAATATATTTATTACAATGTAGAGATTTACTAATGCCTGCAAAAGAATATTTAGAAAGAACTGCAGATAATTTTTTAGAATTAAATGATGGTGAAGAATTATCTTCTTTAGAAAAAGAACTTGAAAAACCCGGTAACTATGGAATAAAACTCCATGGTCAAAGAAATTTAGATGCATTTCAATCAAGTCTATTTCGAAGCATCAGTAAATATGGAAATAATATTGTAGAAATACAAACTGAAGACCGAGTTCCAGAAACTTCTCACTTTGCAAATATCTGTTCAAGTTATGGAATAAAATTAAAGAGAATATAAAATGAAAAATAATGAAAATAAAAAAATCCAAGGGTTAGATTTTACTTGGGATGAAGTAAATCAAGCAATTCGAGAAAATCGATTGCTTTCATTTGATTTAGAATTTTCAAGAGCGTGCAATCTTCGATGCAAATATTGCTATTCGTTTGCAGGTAAAAAACCGGCAGGTGAATTGTCTTTTGAAGAAATTAAAGACGTTATACGACAAGCAATTAGATCTGGAGCAAAAAATGTTGTAAATATTGGTGGCGGAGAACCTTTAATGTATCCACATTATTGGGAAATTTTAGATTTTGAAAGAAAACTTGGATTAAAATCAATAACCTTCACTAATGGAACATTCATAACAAAAGAAGTTGCTAAAAAATTATTTGATAAAAAAGAAAATATTGCACTAAAATTAAATTCTTTTGATGAAAAAATTCAAGATGAATTAGCAGATGTCCCTGGAACTGGCAAAAAAATACTTGAAGCATTAAAAAATCTATTAGACATTGGATATGCTAAACCCGGTGGACCTGAATTAGCTCTTGAAACTGTAATCTGTAAACAAAACTTTAATGAAATTGAAAAAATTTATCGATTTTGCAGAGAACACAATATTATTCCTTATATTGAAATATTAACTGAACAAGGTAGAGCTGAAGATAACAAAGAAAGCTTAGAAACACCAATTGAAGATAATTTAGAATTATTCAAAAAGCTTCTTGCATATGATGAGAAAAATTTTGGTATAACTTGGCCTTTAACCCCACCTATTGTGGGTCAAACGTGTAAAAGAATGCTATATTCAGCATATGTAACTAGTTCAGGTAATATACAACCTTGTCCAGGTGTAGAAATTGCTACAGAAGATAGTAATATTCGTAATCGTCCACTTTCATGGATACTAAAAAATTCAGAAGTATTTCAAAAAGTTAGACGAATATATGATAACTTAGAAGGACCTTGCAAAGAGTGTGAACATAAAGATTGTTATGGTTGTAGAGGAACCGCTTTATTTCATAACGGACACTACTTATCATCAGATCCAACTTGTTGGAATTATAATAAGGTAAAATGTGATGGAATTAAATCAGATATTAAACAAATTAAACATTGTTGTTCAAAAAATTGAACATGAACAAAGTGGTAAAACTACAATACAAGCAGTAGATGCACTTGGAGAAAAATCAGAAAACATCCTTAAATCACTATTATTAAAATCAAAACAAGGAAACTACGTAGGTGTTATTATACCTGGAAATTGTCAAGTTAATGCCAAAAAAGTTACACAATATCTTAAAGAACAAGAAACATTCGGTTACTCTAAATTTAGAACTGCAACACCTGATGAAGTTAAAAATATACTTGGATATGAAATTGGAGGAGTACCTCCTTTTGCATTCTACAATATATGTCCTACGTTCTATGACCCAATTCTTTTAGAAAAAGAATACGTTATAGGTGCTGGTGGAAATGAATTTACTGGATTAAAATTCAACCCACAAGAAATAAAAAAACTAGATTATATCTGTCTTGATATAATAAAACAAAATGAAAAATGAAGAACTACTAAAACAGATTCAAGAACAAGCAATCCATCTAGATTGGGATATCGCTTTTGGTGGAAAAAGTAAAGGTAATATGCATTTAGTTAGAGTTAACAAGCTAGCTGAAAAACTACTGGAAAACGAAGAAGGTGATCGATTCGTAACACTGGCTTCTGCATGGCTACATGACTCGGATCTTACTGTAAATAAAGACCATCATCTTAAAAGTGATAGACTTGTTTCAGAAGATTTCTTAGAAGAAATAGGTCTTTCTAGGGATATAATAATTAAAATAACCCACTGCATTCGAGCACACGATGGTCATATTAAAGCTGAAACAAAAGAGGCACATATAGTGCATGATGCGGATACTTTAGATAAAAGTGGTCCACTGGGCGTAGTAAGACACACCTGGAAACTAGCACATACAATACCTGATATTCAGTTAGAAAAAGTTCTTGAAATAATACCCAAACATTTACGAGAAAGAAAAAGTAATTTATACACACCAAGTGCCAGACTAATAGCATTCAGAAACACACAAATATTGGAAGAATTTGTTCGCTCAGAAGATTTTGATTTAATTATAGCAGATATTCTAAAGATGGCTAAAGATAATTTTATTTCAGACCAAATCGCTACAGAAATATGTAAAAAATACTCGAATAATTTTACTGAAAAATTAAAAGAGCAAATATCCTAAGTTCATTACATAAACGTTAATGCTGATTCAAAATCTGCAATGATATCTTCAATATGCTCTAAGCCAACAGATATTCTGATCATGTTTTCTGTAATTCCGATTTGATCAAGTTCTTCATTTGACATGGAGAAATTCATCATTTTTCTAGGCACTTGTATCGTAGTTCCATAACCACCAAAACTGTGAGATATTTTAATGCCCTTCAATTTTTCATAAAAAGCATTTAGCTGATCTTCGTCGCCATCAATTGTAACTGAAATAATCGCACCATATGCCTTCATTTGTTTTTTAGCTAAACTATAATTTGGATGACTTTCTAAACCGGGAAATATTACTTTACTCACTATATCTTGCTTACTTAACCAATTAGATAGTTTTACTGCGTTATTACATTGTCTTTCTAAACGAACATCTAATGTTTTAATTCCTCTGGCTAACAAATAACTGCTCAATGGGTCGAGCATATTACCTGTTGTTTGTTGAATGGTCAGTACTTCTTCATACATTGACGTATTATTTGTAACAACAACACCGCTAATCAAATCGTGATGCCCGGATAAAAATTTAGTAGCACTTTCTACGATTATATCCGCCCCTAAATCAAGAGGTAACATACAATATGGTGAAGTAAAACTACTATCGATCAATAGTTTGCAATTATAACCTTGTATGAACTCTTTTATTGATTTTATGTCTGGTATTTGTAATAATGGGTTACTTAATGATTCAAACCAAACTAACTTTGTTGCATCGGTTAAATTCTCAATAATCTCAGATTCTCTTTTGATATATTTAGTAGAAATACCTTTTTTAGCAAAAATATCATCTAATAACCGTTGTGTACCTTCATATACTTGTTCACTACATATAATTTCATCGCCCGGATTTAGTGTAGAAATTACTGAATTAATCGCAGACATACCGGAAGAAAATAAAACAGCATATTTACCATTTTCTAAATATGCGAGGTCTTTCTCCAAATTATTTCGAGTAGGATTATTAATTCGACCATACTCATAACCTCTAACTTCACCTGGAATGCGTTGACTGCATATTGTTGACAGATGTATGGGTTCAACGACTTCACCAGATTCAGCAGATTCGTAATTATGTTTTACTACTTTTGTTGCGAATTTCATATCAAACACTTTCCTTGCTGATTTTATCAACAAAAGATTCCATTGCTTTGTAATAAATCGGTAATGTATTTATATCGACTCGCTCATTAGGTGCGTGCATGCCTTCGCCTTTTGGTCCGAATTCTACTACTGCTGAACCTTTTTCCCAGAACCATCGATTATCTGAAGCACCATCCGTTAAATGATAACCTGGCTCTATTCCTACTTCTTTCATCGTACTAAGAAGTTCTTTAACATAGAAATTATCTAGACTCATTGAGACAGCTGGTATAAAACCAATTTTATCTTTTGGGTATGCTAACGCCATTGCAAAATCAGAGTATATTGCCTTATATTTTTGCTTCATTCCTGTCATAATATGTCTTAAATCATCTACAACTCTTTCAGGTTTTATTTCAGGTATGTATCTTACATTAAATATCGCTGAACAGGTATCTGGAGCTTGATTTTCTCGTTCATTATCACAATTAGAAATCGTATGCGCAATTGTAGAATATTTACCTAAATCCGTTTTAGTATTGAAAACAGCTAAATCATATGCTTTAGTTTTAAATTCAGTAAGAACATCTAAAGCATTTACACCCTCCCAGGGTTTCGATGAATGTGCAGACTTACCATTAATATTTAATTCTAAATTAAGAACTCCTTTGTTACCCAAACCAACTTTTAAATCAGTTGGTTCTGGAATTAAAACAAATCGCGGAAATATTTCATTACACCAAACTCCGGCGCCATGAACACCACCTTGCTCTTCATCAGATGTAATCAAATAAGCAACATTTTCGCGTTTAGTTTCAGCAAGTTTTAGCATAGTAGCAATACCTGCTTTCATATCATATGCTCCCAAACCGTGACCTTCGGCAGATAAATCATATTGATTCGTCTCCCAGCCGCGTTTTCCTTCAACTGTATCAATATGGCCAAGAAGCATTGTTTCAGGCGAGTCAGTATCTTTCAATGATGCATATAAACTCCAATGACCTTCTACATCTTTATAAGAAAACTGATACCCCATTTCAGCAAACATAGTACCTAGTCTTTCTATCGCATCTTGGTTATTAGATTGGTTACTTGTCTCTGTAGACCAAGATACTAATTCGCTTAGGGTATCAACTAATTCCATCAAGCCACTTTCCTAGCCAAATCTATTTGCTCAAGTAACGGCTCAGCGCGAACATATGGGTTTATGAAATTAACCTTTAATGTATGCAAATTTGTGCAACCTAATGTATTTTTATTGTCACCAAAATTGTATTCTGTTTTTTCGAGTTTTGCGTGTAATGTATCTGTTTTTTTATTTGTTTCGTTGATACTTGTCGCATTAATCTTATTGCCTGCATCATAACTAAAAGCAACAACAGGTGTTCTTGGTGAATTATACGGCATTGTTTCAAATTCCATATCCCTAACTCCGTCTGCAAATTTCTGCGCTTCATGCATGGCATTAAGAGAAAATTGTTCAAGACCATCTTTTCCAAGTGATCTAAATGCCATTAATGCACCATATGCACTAGACCCTGCATAAGAACCTTCTAAACGCATATTATGTATTGCGCTAACTGTAATATAATTCTCATTTTTTTCTACAAATATCTCATCAAGCACTTCTCGATATCTTGGATGAATAAATGCCACACCTGCTGGAAAGCATCCGATTCCTTTATGTACATCTGCTGCTCCCGAACATCGTTCAATTCCCTTTAGATTATTTCTTGTTTCAGAATTTAATGCCGCAATATAACCAAATGCCGTATCTACATGCACAGGAACATTATATTTATCTGCCACATCTAAGACTTCCTCAATAGGATCAACAAATCCGCAATCAGTTGTGCCTGCAGTTAAAAATACAGATGTATTTCGTTTTGGTGTATCTAATTTAGATAATATTTTATCAAGCTTAGTAAAATCCAAACTTGGATTATATAATCCATCTGAAAAATCATAGTCAAGCAAAGATTCTTTAGCATTTAACCAAGCTTCAGATTTATCGGCAGAAAAATGTGTACTTTTATTTCTTACAATATTTCTATATGTAGGTCTTCTAAGTCTTTTCTTCATATCTTCTACTAATTTAGCTCCTTTTTTGACGCCATTTTTTTCAGCAAATTGCCCAACAAAATTAAGATACATACCTGCAAAATTAGCACTTGTTCCGCCACTGGTCATAAAACCAATAGTTTCGTTTGGTTGCGCTGTTCGACCTAAACCTTTGTACAATATATCAACTGCATATTCTTCCACTTTACTACTTAAACTATATGGATTAAGATCATTATCCATATTTTTGGCTCCAACAATAAAACCAAGAAGCGATGCAAGAGGTATTGTTGGATGGGGGAATGCTGGGGCAAAAAGAGGATTATATCCCTGTGGCCCACAAACATTTAGAATATTCAATTCTCTAACTATATCCTCATCAGATAAACCTTTTTCTGGAAGATTTTGAAGTGCAGAAAATTTATCCCAAGCAATTTTTTGCTCTTTATCCAATTTTATTTTTTTGTTCATAGAGTCTTTAGTAGAAGGATCCCGAATAAGCGGTCTAAAACCTCTATGAATCAACTCACCATTATCAACTTGATGTAATACATCTCTAATGATTTCCGGAATTTTCTGTGAATTATCTGGATTCATGAACTTCCTGTATTCATATGTTTTATTTTCTGAATTTGCGTTTTTCATCTCATATTAAATTACGCGGTAGGGGATATTAATCTTGAGCAGAAAAACGCGTTACATAGACTATATTCTATGTCATATTATCGAATAAAATTTACAAAAACGTCATTATGACTTATATATATTAGAGTAAACGGTTTTTACAAATTAGTCTGAAAATACGTCGCATTCATGAAACCTTCTCGTTTCAAGTCTTCAGCAACATAATACAAATCACACTTCTTAAGCTCGAATTTTTGTTGTAAATTCTCTAAATAAGAATGCAATTCCGCCATATTCTTAAATAAGAAAGATGCCAGAAAATCATACTCATTGCCAAGCTTGTAAACATTATTAGATTGCTCTGAATTAATTAATTCTTGCTGGATTTTACCTTTATTCTCAGGATTACCTCGCAATAAAACTTTAACATGAATTGGATACCCTATTTTGTTGAAATCTAACAAGCAAGTGTATTTATGCGTTACACCTGCTTTTTCAATTCGCTTCATTTTATCAAAAACAGTGCTTCGGGGTGAATTGATTTGACGAGCAAGACGAGTGATAGAACATCTACCATTTCGCCGTAACTCACTTAGTATCAATCTATCTTTATGCTTAATCATAAATAATTTAGAAATAAGCCAATATTAATACTCACCAAATAAACCCGTTATTTTGATGTAGTTTATCGAATTAATTATGAAATTAAATTACATAAGACTACTCAAATACTACGAAATTAGAGTCATTACGTCGTATATTCTCTAAATTCATAAGGTACGCCCATTCTTAAAGCTAATTCTTCACAAGCAGTTCTATTAAAATTAGGTTCAAATGCTTTACCATAATCTACAAAAGTTACAATAACATCTAGCTCTTCTTTTTTAGAAGTTGAAATAAAATCAATAATATCTTTGTAGGATATATTCGTTTTTGGTTGGCATATTGCTTTATATTTTTCAGAAGATTCAGCATTAAGTGATATTGATAGACAATCGATTCCACTATATTTTATCTGTTGAATTACTGTACTATCTGCTAGCCAACGGTTAACAAATCCCTGAGCATTAGTGTTAACTCTAATATTTACATTATAATCTTCATTTAATATCTTACTAACTCTCAATAGCGTATCATATCTTATTGAGGGTTCACCATATCCACAAAATACAAGCTTAATTTCGTCATCAGTGTCCTGTGTTTTTATCTCATCCCCTACTGCATCAATAATTTCTTGAATTGTTGGTTCTGTTTCTAATTTAAGACTTAATCCCTGAAAACCGAGGGGATTGGTTTTTCGGATACAAAATACACAATCAGATGAGCAATTATTTGTTATATTTAAATAGAAGTGAGAATTTTTTTCTATCTGAGATTTTGTATAATATACTATTTCACTCATTTTATATTGACGTAAAAAATCTTTAATAAATCTTCGAGTGAATATACGATAATTTATCGCATTATACCGAATTAATGACTCACAATATCTATTGCATTCATATCAATTTGATTTCTAGTCATAAAACCTTCTCGTTTTAATTCTTTGGCAATATAAAAAATCTTATGATCAACGACACCATATTTTTGATTAATTCTATCTAAATATTCATGAAGCTCATTCATACTTGGAAACATTACTGAAGCCATCAAATCATAATCATTACCTAACTTCAAAACGGTATTTGTGTAAACACTACTCTTTAATGCATTTGATAATTCAACTTTATTTTGAGATGATTTGAAAAAAATATTTGCTTGTATTGTATGTCCTAATTCCTCAAAATTAACCACACAAGTAAATTTCTTAATTAATCCAAGTCTCTTAAACTTTTTAATTTTATCAAAAACCGTTGTTCTTGGAATACCTAATTTATGCCCTATTTGCGTTACGGTATGTCTCCCGTTTTCTCGTAAATATGCTAAAATTTGTAGCTCTTTATCAGAAAGCACGCATAAACACCGTCCACACATTTTTTATCATTTTTACAATTTCCTCTCAAGTGTTTTTAACACTCATAATAGTTTATATGTGGTAAAATATATAAAACTTCCGGCGATTTACCACTAAAAAACGTTTAAAAATCGAAACGCTTATAAATAACCATGGCTTTATGACATCGGAATGAATCTAAGTGACGAGTTGTTACTAACACTCAAAAAAGAATACGGTTTAAAAGAAAATCACGTCCTTATCTTAAAATCATTAGAATTAAATGATTTAAATGCAGATGATATTTGTGCTAAAACTAAAATACCTAAAGGACGTATTTATGAATTTCTTAATTTTTTAGTTCACACGCAACTAATAACTAAA
>Ga0075122_10000629_pt1 | contig 27095 bp, 20 predicted proteins | sample AntAceMetag02UKB_FD_69790 | JGI IMG/M metagenome (GOLD analysis project Ga0075122, IMG submission 69790) | Saline lake microbial communities from Ace Lake, Antarctica - Antarctic Ace Lake Metagenome 02UKB | ecosystem: Environmental > Aquatic > Non-marine Saline and Alkaline > Saline | place...
ATCGAATAATTATGTCGAAGTTCAGGAAGTCCTTTAAGATCACGCTGCCAGAGGCGGCGTAGTGATGAAAAACTCTAAACTGACAAGGGACTAACTGTAGGGTGATAAAATGAATTAGAAGTAAATAACGGGAAGTCTGATATTTGAAGGAAAAATTAAGAAGAATCACAGGATAGTTGATTTTAAAGGGCTGTAGAGCAGGTGTTTCAAGTGGTACAAGAAATATAGGGGTAAAATGGTGGAGGTGACCCCTTTCCTTATTTTACGGGGGCTAGCGGGGAGGGTTGGTAGTGGATTAGCGTAAACGATTTTTCCGAATTTAAGAAAGCGATACTCTTTGAGATAATACGCTATCCACAAACGGCTGGACTACTAAAAGTAGCATAATAGCAGAGTAGTATGATGACGCGGATGAGAATTTCGCCCTAAACTCCTTGTAAATAGCTTTTATTCAAGGCGTTGTGGCGATTTTACTTTTTTTACCTCACGGGATTTGATTCATCAGATTCTAATTGTTGTTTCCATCGTCTTAGAATTCCATTTTTTCCACCTTACACAAAAGCGACTTAAGGCCCGTCGATCCGGTCACAGGATCAAAGGCAGCGTGGTCGGTTAAGACATTGCAGTTGCTATCGTTAAAACCATGAAAAAGGTGGACAACTCGTGGATCAATCCGGTTGGTTATTTCAGCCTTGACCTCAATACTTCCTCGAAGTGAGCTTATTTTTACCCGATCATTGTTTGCGATAGCAAGTTTATCTGCAGTTTGCGGATTGATTTCCAGCAGGTTCTCAGGATGAAACCGCCTTAAGCTTTTAATATTACGCATCATGGAGTGTGTAAAGGACGGCAGTTTAGAGCCCGCAATCAAAATCAGCGGGAACTCTCTCGCCAGGTCTGGTTTTGAATATGGGCTTTCAGCCGGTTCTACATAAACAGGCAGAGGATCATGTCCATAATCCTGCAAGCGTTTTGAATATAATTCAATTTTCCCTGATTTTGTAAAAAAACCTTTCATTTTGTATTTTTGGTACATGTCGGGGTAATCGCCAAATATGAAAACCTTTAAGAGACTTCGTTTTATTCGGGCAAATAATCCTTTCTCTTTATACAAAAACGTTGGGACCTCCATAGTGATACCGTTTGGATGTTTCATCAATTCATCACAGGTGATTCCCAATGGACTGATCACTTCATTAATGGCTTCTTCCTCATTTTGCCAAGGGAAATATTTGGCGAAACCCATCTTCCGCCCCAATTGACAGAGAATTTTCCAATCAGGCCATGATTCCCACAACGGATCTATCACCCTTGGGCTGATGGCTATCCTGGATGTTTTATTCCACCAGTGATCGGCATGTGTGTCATAGGTGACAAATCGAGTTGTTTCTAAGAATGTACTGGCAGGCAGAACGATATCCGCAAGTTCTGCGGTTTTTGTCATAAAAATATCAGTCACTATCAGAAAATCGAGTTTCTTGAGTGCCTCAACCACAACATTCGTATTGGCACTGGCTAAAACAGGATTCGCTGCGATAATCATCATTGCCTTAACCGGATACGGATCATGGTGAATAATAGCGTTCCACATCGAAGGCGTGTGAGCTGAAGGCCAAATATCATTCAGTTTGGAGTAGAGGCATGTGTCGCTCCCGATTTTCTTTTTTGCAGCCTCTTCAGGTAGCTTTTCGTATAGTTTCAGATCATTGATTCCCATTGAAATTGGAAGATCCATAACATTTCCGCCTTTTACATCAATATACCCGGAAACAGCCATCAGCGCATTAATGGCCCGGATGGCACAGGTAACGTTGGTATTTTGGTCAAGGGCAGTGCGAGGACTAATAGACGACGGTTTATTATTGGCGTATATCCTAGCCATTGATTTGATGGTATTTGCAGGAACCCAGGTTATCTTTTCCATTTTTTCAGGAGTATATTGCTCTATGTGCTTTGCCAGTTCGGCAAACCCAATTGTCCATTCCTTCACAAAATCATGATCATACAAGTCTTCTTTGATAAGGACATGGAGCATACCTAAAGCAAGGGCACCATCAGTTCCGGGTCGAAGTGCTGCCCAAATATCCGCATTTTTTGCATATTCCGTTTGTCTCGGATCTACAACGATCAATTTCATTCCACGTTCCCTGGCCTCTCTGATGGCAATTTCCTGTGGTTTGTTTGTTGCTTTTGGATTTCCACCCCAGATGATAAGACACTTGGTGTGAGGCACATCAGGCGGCAATACCGCCCCGAGATCGATACGGTATTCCAAGAAAACCCTTGGTAAATGGCAGATATGACTGGGATTGCAAACATTTGGTGTCCCGATCAAGTTGGCGAGTCTTGGGATGTACGTTCCCAGAATATCACCACTATGATAATGACCATGATGAAAGCTGATAGATTCGGCACCATGATCGTTTTTAAGCTCCTTAAACCTGGAGGCTATTGTTGCAAGTGCTTCTTCCCAGGTTATTCGAGTCCAACGCCCCTCTCCTCTTTCACCGACTCTTTTCAGAGGGTATTTTAGCCGATCCTTGGCATAGAGAATCTCTTTCATGTGCTGGCCACGCAATGTTAATTCACCTTTTCCTTCTGGATCAGTTGGATTGCCTTGGATTTCCTCAACTTTGCCATTTTTTACCACAACCCGCATTTGGCATTGGGAATGAGCATCTACATCACTGACGACCGTAAAAACGCCACCTTCACCATTAAGAAACACTTCAGCAGTATCTGAATCTGATTGAGCGAGTATATTTCCTGTTGGGTTTCCGGACAGAGTTGTTGCTGTTCCGACTATTGCCGCCGTTTTGATAAATTTTCTTCTGGATATGTTTGCCATGGTGTTTCCCTCCTTGATTACTGTTGCTCAGAATATTTACGCCGAGATTTATTGATTTTACTCTTGGACAAAAATCTCGGTGTACTTTAAATAACAATCCGGGTTGAATGCTTTTATCGATCTTACCATTCAAGATTGTTTCATACTTGAGAATGATCCCGTAAAAAACGTGCCGATAATTCCTATTTTGACCTGCTTTAACAAATTGCCATTACACACACCGTGGATACCGGTTTCATTGCCTTCTTTAATTTTTTGATCTCTTTAAAACCGGCTTTTTGCAAATAATTTGAGAATTTAATTCCTGCCGCATCGGTATCTACATCAGTGGAGCCTGGTTTTCGGGGTTGATGAACCAAAATTATCTTCCCCCCGGCTTGCATAAGGCTTCTGACCTTTACAAGATCATCTACTGGATTTTCCCAAAACTGGAATGAGTTAATGTCGATGGTTTTATCAAAAGGTGAATTTAGAGAAGGTATATTTGAAACCAGATCATGCCAGAGGACGACGTTCCCTGATAACATTGCCGGCTTGTTTCTTTTGGTGGCTTGTTTCAACATCACTTCCGAACGATCGATTCCATAAACAATGCCTTTGGTTACGATCCCACTCATTTGTTGAATAGCCACACCTGGTCCATACCCGATTTCAAGTACTTGATCCTCAGCTTGTAGGTCGAGCATTGAAACCGCCCATGATGTTCTTTCAAGATTTGATGATCTGCCTGCCATAATAAATCCGGCTAGACTGCCCAGCAGTCCTGTTGGATTTCCAAATTGTGATGCGATTTTTCCCCAAAGACTCATGATCGTCTCCTTTCTGTTTGAGTTTTATTCCATATTTCATGATCCACTAATCCATAAACCTTCATGGCCTGTTTTAGTCTTTGCCCTAGGGGACTTCCTATTTGTGTTGGATATTCGGTGTTCCAGAATAAAAAGATGGCAGAGTATCCGGGGGACAATTCATGATTAAAAAAGATAATTTCTTTCAATTCTTGATAATCTTGACTGTTTCGAATGCTGTCCGTTAAGGCCGCAAGATCACTTTCCATTTTTGTATCCCAACTCTTGGCAGCTTGGATTTTTATTGTTTCGATGCATTTCATTTTTATTTTTCTCTAAATTTAAAACAATGGTGTGAGAATATCTCCCCAGCGAACACTGCTGGGAGTTATAGTAGATTTGTTTAGTGCTATTCTGCATGGCTTGGACCAATGATTTTTAAAATCTTAAAATTATTTTCTTGTTAGAGTTTAAGTTCCTATTTATATGGATGTATTTGAAACAAAAACAGTCCAATTAGGAGATGGTTTTTTACAGCGGAAATAGACAAAAGAATAGGTATAATGTCCCATGGGACATTTTAAAGTTGACTATAGGACAGATAAACAATAAAGTGTACCATAGGATATAATAAGGAATTGATGAATTTTTGAAATACCCAATCGTATGAGTAAATTTGCTGAAGGGTTATTCAGATTTAAGAACTTACAGTGCACGAGAAGATTGAATTTCAGACCACAAGTGGAAAATGGGATGCTGCGAGATTCCAATTAAAAAAGGAAACTGATGCTGGAAAATGAAAAAGAGTTTTTTTATGAAGCAACCGTACGCATATGTGGAAACTTGGAGGTCGAAACGTTCCTGTTTGATAGTTATAATTATATAAAAAACTTTGTACCAATAGATGACATCGTTTTGTCCTATTTTAACGCTGAGAGTCAAACTCATAATATTCTTGCTATTGCTACCGATGAGGGATGCAAAATAGTAAACAAAGCGGTTTCTCCAGCTGCAAATATACGCTCTTTTTTGCAACGAACAGATCTCGAACCGGTTTTATCAGAAAGGGCTGAGTTACATCCAACGGCTTTGCCCTGGATTGAAAAGGGGTTTTTGGATAAGGACTCTTCATTGATCGTTATTCGTTTGATAGTAAAAGAAAAATTTGTTGGTGGGATTACATTTATTGCCAAAGAGAGCAACAAATTTTCCAAAGCTCATGCTGACTTGCTTTCTTTGCTTAGAAAACCCTTTTCAATAGCTTTATCTAACAGTCTTAGGTATCAACAACTACTGAAACTTAAGAACCTGTTGGCGGAAGACAATCGATTTTTGCAGGGGGAGCTACGGCAGGCAGCTGGAGATGAGATTGTGGGAGCCAATTTTGGGTTGAAGAGTGTGATGGAGATGGCAAAACAGGTGGCACCATTGACGAGTCCAGTGTTGCTTTTGGGTGAAACAGGAACGGGAAAGGAAGTAATTGCCAATGCAATTCATCAGTTATCCAATCGAAAAAACAATCCCTTTATTAAGATAAATTGTGGGGCCATACCTGAAAACCTGGTTGACAGTGAATTATTCGGACATGAAAAAGGGGCTTTTACAGGCGCTCTTTCGGTTAAACGAGGTCGATTTGAAAGAGCTGAAGGTGGCACAATCTTTTTGGATGAATTCGGAGAGCTCACGGCTGATGCACAGGTTAGACTTCTGAGGGTTCTTCAGGAAAATGAGCTGGAAAGGGTGGGTGGAACAGAACCTATTAAAATTGATGTCAGGGTTATTGCAGCCACCAATCGCGATCTGAGCAAGATGATAAAGGAGGGGACCTTTCGTGAGGATTTATATTTCCGGCTGAATGTTTTTCCTATTACCATGCCGCCCTTAAGATTTAGAACCAGTGATATTCCATCCTTGGTCTACTATTTTATGAATAAAAAATCACATGAGATAGGACTGAAAAAAGCACCCTCCCTGGCACCCGATACCCTTGAAAGCTTAACCCGTTATTCCTGGCCCGGCAATGTCCGGGAGTTAGAAAATCTGGTGGAGCGAGCGCTAATTCTTAATAAGGGAGAGCCATTGCTGTTTCAGGACCTTCCAGTCTCTTCAGAAGCAGATGGTAAAACAAAGCAGGAAGTATATGAAGATCTTAAAGTTGATTCTGTAAAAGATGACTTTCCGGTCTTGGATAAGGTTATTATGCAACATATTGAGGATGCACTTAAAATCACCGCTGGTAAAGTGGGAGGTGAAAATGGGGCGGCTCAATTGTTAGATGTCAATCCTTCGACTTTAAGGAAAAGAATGAGAAAACTGGGAATTCTTTATGGCAGGAATGCAGTTAAATAAGCCTGCGTATTGGAAATTTCAAAAACAGGTCCTAAGATTGAGCAAAGAGAAAGAAATAACAGGTGCGGATTGGGGCGTAAAAACAGCCATTTTTTTGCAGGGAGGAGTGTGTTTATTGTTGACTAACACTTTAATGGATGATCCTACAGGCATCAAGGACTGTCGCACTCTATTTTTCTGAGGAAATAAAGAGAAGAGATCACTAAAGGTGAAGTAATCATGAAGATGAGCTGGAACCCAATGATCTCGATTAATGTCCCCGCAATTAAGGGAAAGAGTGCCATTGTCAAACTCAGGGCACCCGTAATACCCGTATAAACCACCCGGTTATCGGGATTGGTTATTTCCAACAGCAGACCCTGTACGAAAATTTTTTGGGAGGAAACAGATAACCCAGACAAGAAGAAAATCCATTGATAAAAATCAGCTCCAAAACCAGCCAGGGCTAGCGCCATCAATGGCAGCACGCTGCCGGTTATAGCATTGCCGTACGCGATCCCCTTAAATCTGTACCGTTTGGCGACCCATGTCCAGATAATCGTGGAGAGAATCATCCCGATAAACAACAGAAGTATATAGTTCCCAATCTGGTCCTTGTCCAATCCAAACAACGATTTAGAATATGCGACATAAAATGGAATGGTCGTTAGGCCCAGACTGGTCAGGTTGATTAGTATGATATAATTTAACAGGTTCTTGTCAGATTTCAACATACGCGGTATCGACTTGAAAATGAGAAGCATGCCGATATATTCTGCGTTTTTAACCAATGTTTCTTTCAGCATCCAAAATCCAAAAGTTGCAACAAACAGCAGCCCGGCTGCAGTCAGGAATATCACCGCATAGTTTTCCGGATACGGAAGCGCATTCACCAGGCGGCGAACTACTAGCGCCGAAACGAGCATGCCGCTGGCGGAAACCAATTGTTTGAAGACCAGGAATTTATCCCGCTGAGACCCGATAAAGGTTTTACCCAGAATATCGGTATAGGATACACTGGCAAATGCACCACTGACAGAAAAAATGCCGATCCATAAAAAAATCATAAATATCAGTTCACGAGGGTCACTATTTTTAGAAACCGACAACGTATACCCCATCCCGACTAGAGCCAGAACACGTAGGTAAATTCCAGTTAAAAGATATGGCTTTTTGGTTACACGGCCAGCCAGAAATCCTGCAAACAACAGTTGTGTCACCATTGGCAAACCGATGGTGATACCGGTGAGTATTCCGATATGAATACTGGATCCCCCTATAGTAAGTATGAAAGAGGAGAGCACCGTATTGACATCAATAAAAGTGGAAGCAAAGGCCAGGAAAAGAGCGTGCCAGATAAGGGCAAGGAAATTATGCTTATAGTGGGTAGGATTCATCTATTGGTCATTTTTTTGACCTGATGCTTCCATTAGAATTTCAGAGAGGATTTCCATATTTTGCAGACCGATGAGACGCTTAATCTCATCGCCGTTTTTATAAATTATCAGCGTGGGGATACTGGTAATTCCAAATGACATCGCTAAATCCCGATGATCATCGACGTCAATAATCATGATGGACGCTTTTCCTTTATGTTTCCCAGACAACTGATCAATAACAGCCTTCTGGACGATACAGGGTTCAGACCCACTAGCGCAAAAATCGACCAGGGACACACCTTTTTTAATTTTATCGCGAAATAGTTTTTGGTTCATCTGTGAGTACCAGGCGACGAGAAGGTCATTGAATAGAATTTAAAATGTGGGTCCTCATGACGTTCCGTTATGTTATCACGATATGTCATGAGAACTTATTTAATGTCGGAAACTGAAACACTTGCCCTTCAATTGATTTATCCACCAAAATCACCGGCACTCATCTGTTCCATCGCATCCTCGACTTTCATACGGATATTGCCCATTGAGGCTTGGACTTGCTCTCTTTCTGTTTTTATGTCGTTCATACCCGTTTCGGGGGTGCATGATTCTCGTATCTCCTCGATCCTGCTATCCAAATCTTCAACCAGAATATGAATATCTTCTATATTCGGAAAAACAAACGCTTTTTCAGTATTGGGCAATTTCTCCAGTTTACGAAGGATATCGTAAATCGCACCTTTCCACGTAGTCAGTTCCATTTCCATCGTTTTGCAGCAATTTCGAGCTTTCATGTTTGACTCCTGAATTAATGTAAGAAAATCGACAGGGATTCACGATGTGATTTTCATAATTTACCCGCATCGTTCCAGGTCTTTGACTGTCTTATACATTACATTCCACTTTCTGTGCCATGAATAAAACAACCAATCGGAAAGGTGCCGCATTTCTGTATCAAAATGATTATATTGAATAAATACTTGCTTGAATCGTCCTCGAGGATGATAATGGAAGGATTTTAATGTTACTTGTCCTCAGGAGGTAACATATCATTTGTTTCGGTAACATTATTGTGAGATCGTATATGGTGAAGGATTTTTGAATATATCAAAGGGATTTGAGCAAGAGGTTTTGGATATTTACTAAGGAAGTATGGAAAGAGGAGCAAATGTCGAAAAACAAGAACATCGATTGAATCTCAAAAAACGCTGTCAATATTGCTGTGTTCAGCCAATGTTCTCTTTTTTGTTCCGATGTCCTGCACCCTATCCGAAAGTATGCTTTTTTGCGGCAATCTCGGCAGCTTTCATCAGTGGATACGCTGTCGGCGGGGCAGTCAACAAGGGATGGGTACCTATTTGACTCGTCAGGATGGATTCCACGGTCATCTGGTTTTCAATTGCCAGTCCAATAAGATTAATCAGCTCTCCGGTGCTGGGACCACCAATAATCTCCCCACCAATAATGATACCGGATTCCCGGGCAACAATCAGCTTAACCAGTTGTTTATGTGTGTCAGGCAGGGTGCCGGGATGTTTATCGATTCCCTCGAAGGAACCGGTAACAATATCAAACCCTCTCTCTTTAGCCAAATTCTCAGTAACGCCAGCCGCAGCAAAGGAGGTGTCTCCGAAAGAGGTACAAAATATAGCGATCGTCCCACCAAAGGATCGCACTACTGAAAGTTTATAAAGATTCATCCCCGCGATCCGGCCTTCCGCACAGGCTGTTGACGCCAGCATGATCCCTTTGAGTGTTCGGGTGATAAAACTGAACTTCTCAGCACAATCCCCAACGGCAAAGACGTCAAAGTTTTCGGTCCGCATGTACTCATTGACCTTGATAGAGCCGAATTTATTGATCAGAATACCCGCTTTTTCTGCCAGAGAAACATTGGGTTGATAACCGGTGGATAGAATGACGCCATCCGCTTCGAGTATTTCTCCGTTATTCAGTAAAACACCGGATACTTTTTTGTCGCCCAGGATCTCTTTTACGCCAACATTGGTTTTCAGATGTACGCCTCTGTCTTTGAGAATCGCTTCTGCTCTTTCTGACAGTTCAGGATCGAAGGCAAGACTGAGGATATGTGGCATGATCTCCACAAGAGTTACATCCGCTTTACCTCTTTTATTCAGTTCATCCGCCATCTCAACGCCGATGAAACCACCCCCGAGAACGACGATTTTTTCTCGCGCATCGCACCCGAGCAACATTTTATCGAGAAACGTTTTGTCTTTTGGTATAGTAAAGGCGTTTTCAAGATCGGCCCCTTTGAGCCATCCCGGCACTTTAGGAGTAGAACCGGTCGCCAGGACCAGTTTTTCAAATTCTATTTCGGAGTTGTCGGCTGTTTTACAGATCTTGTTTTCCAGGTCCAGTGAAACCGCTTCATCAATTTTCAGCTGAATCCCGGCGTTGATCAGGCCATGGTCCGGGCTAACATTCTGATCGCTGTTTTTCAGTGTTCCAAAAATATACGGGATACCGCAGGGCACCATTACCTTTTCCTCTTTACGGAGCACGAGAAACTCTTTATCCGGGTAAAATGCTTTTCCGGTGGTGGCTGCCGAAATCGCGGCGGCGCTGCCACCAATAACTAATACGTCTGTTTTCATCATAAATCTCCATATAGTGTTATAAATTGCAGGTCAGATTGTCTGCTTTTCAGCTGAAATTCAATTAAACCTGTTGCATCAAAATGAATAAATGGTGAGACATTCTCGGCTGCCCCGCCATTTTAATCCCGGGAATAATGGCAGAATTATTTTATCCGGAATTCGATATCGGTAAAATACAAGCTTAGTACTTAAAAAAATGCGCTTCGTGTCTGATGCCCGCTTCATGAAAATCATGATAGAGATCGGACAGATGCTGATTGGTAGCCACGATAGCCAACGGTTTTCCTTCTTTTTCTTCATCTGTTGCGTTGCAATTGAGGCACCGTTGCTAATGACCTGTTCTGCCAAGGGTTCCTGCTCGCTTTGGATGTCGTCTTAGTGTCTGTGGATGCACGCCACTCCTACCCTGGCTTTTCAGCCACAAAACAAGCAGACGGCCTGTACTGGAAAAATGTTAAAACACCATCTTCATCAGCTCAGAGGTTTATGTCTCTAAGAATTACTCTATAGATGATATCTTCAGGTTACATGCCATAATCGGTTTTCCAGCAAAATTGAATATAAAGAGAAAAACACCTGTACTTGATTTTTTTGCGATAAATAAAAGGCTTAGGGGGGATTTTTAGAGTGAACACTCGTAGAAGTAATCAGATAGACTATTGACAGCTGTCAATCTACAATTTGAGTCCTTTTTAAATACGATAAATTCTGAATGTTACTGTAACAGATATAGGTAACGTCTATTCGGAGTTGCAGAACCGGATACAGGGAGGGCATCTGTGAATTTAGCTCGATCCTATTTTTTTCCGGCAATGACAAATTGTGTATAATAGGTGACTGGGAGGAATTTTTACTGAATCAAGGAGACGGCTACCATGAACAAAAAAAATGACACTTCGTCGGATATAATTTGTAAACTATGAGGCAGTCTTAAGGAAATAAAACCCTTTTATAAACTTCAATTAAAAACTGTAATACCGGATGGATGCTCTGTTTTTCAATGGTTGACAACTGTCCGATTGTTACTTAATATAAAGGTAACATTGGGGATGTTACAGTAACACTTTATTGGCTAAACCTGACAAGAAGATTGAAGAGTAGATTGAGCAGTCGCTCTCAGAGAAGCCAAGTGTAAAGATACGATATTTCAATATAGTCCAGCTTAACAAAGCACATTTTGAAGGAAACAGGTGATGAAAGAAAAAACCCATGAGATCTGGAATCCGAGATTCACGAAGAAAATCATAAACTCGATGACAGATGGGGTATTTACCATGGACCCCGAAGGAAGAGTCTCCTCATGGAACCGGTCCATGGAACGCATCAGCGGTTACACAGCCCAGGAGGCACTGGGAAGAAGCTGCGATATATTACAATGTAACCGCTGCTTTGGAAAGGAGTGCCCGGCAGGAATCCGTCAATGTGGAATTTTAGAGCAGGGAAATTCCGAATTGAAAGAATGCATGCTGGTGCACAGGGACGGAAGCAATGTGCCGGTTATAAAGAATGCCGACGTGGTCAGAGATGAAGAAAATGTCATCATCGGAGTCGTGGAAACAGTAACTGACCTTACAGAATTGAACAAGGCCAGGCAGAAGGCAGAGGAAGCGGCTCTGAAACTCCGAGAACAGTACCAGATGGGAAATATCATCGGTAAGAGCCATGAAATGCGCAAGGTATTCACAGCCATTAAAGCCGCCGCTTCAAGTGATGCAACCATCCTTATCCAGGGGGACAGCGGTACCGGCAAAGAACTGGTTGCTGACGCAATCCATTATAACAGTGTCCGTAAATCCGAACCACTTGTAACAGTCAACTGTTCAGCCCTTTCGGAATCTTTGCTGGAAAGTGAACTCTTTGGGCATGTCAAGGGGGCTTATACCGGCGCCGTAGGCGATCGTATCGGCCGTTTTGAAGAGGCTAGAGGAGGAACAATATTTCTGGATGAAATTGGAGAACTAAGCCCATATATACAGGTTAAGCTGCTGCGAGTGCTCCAGGAACACGAAATAGAGCGTGTAGGCGAATCGAAAAAACGAAAAATCGATATCCGTATCATTACCGCGACTCATCAGGATTTGTATAACAGAGTAAATGAAGGCTATTTCAGGGAGGATCTTTATTACCGACTTAAGGTATTTCCCATACATCTGCCACCGCTTCATGAAAGAAGGGATGATATTCCGTTGCTGGTGGAGCATTTCATAAAAATATTCAATAAAAAAACCGGAAAACAGATTCAAAATCTTTCTCAGACAGCTATGCGGATTTTCATGGATTATGACTGGCGGGGAAACGTGCGTGAACTGGAAAATGCAATCGAACATGCCTTTGTACTCTGCAATCAAAAAGAGATTAAAGCGGATGATCTGCCTATCGAAATCCGTCAATCGAACTCTTCACCGAGATTTTCGAAGACATCCGCCGGATCTAGATCCAAACCCAGGGCTCGTCAAAAAATGTCACAGGAGCTATTACTCAAGCTGTTAAAAGAGTGTAAGTGGAATAAAGTCGAGGTGGGGCGACGAGTGGGAGTGAGCCATACGGCCATCTGGAAATATATGAAAAAATGGGACATTCCATTAAAAAGACCCTCCTGAACCTTCTGCATGATTTCTTTTGGTGAAAAACAGCGGGCACGATGTTCCGGAAATTTCAGCGTTCTATATTAAATTGTTTCAGTCCGTTATGATATCCGGTCCGCGGCAATCTGCCACCAGAAGGCCTGTCTCTTTTCTCGATGGTGACAGTGGTCGATTCCATACCCGTAGCAAATAGTAAGCATGCTGGTTATTATAACTACCCTGCAAAACAACCTCAAGGAATGCCGATCAATCATCAGTCGGTCGGCCTGATATTCGAAGAATATTTTATGGCTTCATAAGGTTAACCAAAAATAAGTGTAACAAGAAAGGGAAAATGCGTAACGAATATGATTTAATGGCAAAATTTTACGACCCAGCCCTTTACTTTGCCATGAGACCTGACTTGATTGATCGAATATGAAACGGTGGGGTATTCTAGGCTACCCCACCGCCTACAATTCCGGGAATAATGGCAGAAAAATTACCGGAATAAACTAGTACTCCAATAGAAAATTATTAGTGACTACAAGCTCAACCCAGACCTGCTGTCACAGAACTTAACCTGCTAGGGACTGGTTTCCCCACACTTTCACCGATAAGACAATGATCCCATGAGAGATCAGTATCTGGATGCCAGCTCATACCCGGCTTGCACCGCACTGTATATATCTTTAACTTCACGGGCGTCACCAATGACCTCAATTTTTGAGCCCAGCTCTTTTATCGCTCCACTCGGGCCTGCCGCAGGCAACATCCCAGAGGCGAGTATCACCGTTTGAAAAGGATCCAGGATCACCAGCTTGCCATCTTTTTCAACTTCGATACTATCAGCGGTAAATTTTTTGACCGTGGTGTGAGGCATCAGGGTCACCTTTTCCATGGATTCAATTCGAGTCAGTGTCAGCTTTTTGCTGATCATATCCATTCCGCTGCCGATGGGATCGGTCCGCTTTGTTGCAACAACCTCATAGCTGTCTTTTCCCAGCTTTTCCACAATTTCGAGACCGGTTCTTCCGGCGCCGATGACAAGTACTCTTGGACCTGTTACCGGTTTTTCCCCCTTGAAGTACTCGAGAGAGGTCATGCTGTTCTGGTTACCAAGGCCTTCTATGCCGGGAATATTCTGCATGACTCCGGTTGCCCAGACCAGGATATCCGGTTTAACTTTTTTCATCAGGTCCTCGGTGACAGCGGTGCCCATTAGAATCGGCACATTCTTTTTGACCTGGGCCTCAAATCCTTCCAATCCAGCCTTCATTTTCTCTTTGCCGGGAGCTTGCCACGCAAAATGGAACTGCCCACCGAGCGTATTCTCTTTTTCTGCCAGCGTGACATCATGGCCACGTTTAGATAGATAGTGAGCTGCACTCAGTCCTGCAGGACCCCCTCCGGCGACCAGAATTTTCAGAGGGGTTTCCGTGGGCGGTAGCTCGGGTAATCCGATTGTCGGATTCAAGTTGCATCCTAGTTGCTCACCATTTTTAATCCGGTGCAGGCAGCCCTGCAGGCAATATCCGCAGTAGGTAACCTCTTCAAACTCCTTGGCTTTCCATTTCGTCAGCAGATCCGGATCAGAAATCAATGGTCTGCCCAGTGCCAGCATATCAGCAAGATCGTTGACGATGACCATTTCGACCCTTTCCGGTCTTCCCATTCTTCCGGCCGCAATGACTGGCAACTCAGTATGTTCACGGACCCAGAATAGAGAATCCAGCTGGGGTTTTTCGGGAAGACTTAGATGGTGGAAATACCAGGGCGGACTATAGCAAACCGAACCCATACCAACATGGATCGCTATGGCGCCTGCTTCTGTTGCAAAATCCATCAAGCGGAGCAGATCCGGGGGATCAACCCCGAATTCCGGTGACATTTCGTTGCCTGAAATACGGAGAATGACGGGCAATCCGGCAGCCCCCTCCTTAACAGCGGCGAATACCTCCCGCGCAAAAAGCATCCGGTCTTCACCATATCTATCTGCCCGGGTATTGATCTTTCCGTTTAGAAATTGCGATACCAGGTAGCCGTGGCCCCCCTGTATTTCTATGAGATCAAAACCAGCCAGCCTTGCTTTTTCAGCTGCGGAACGGAACCCGAGAACTATTTCCTGAATGTCCCCCTCAGTTAATGGATCCGAGGCCTGATCAGACGATGGACAGATCATCTCAACTGGCGCCTTCGGTTTAGTGCCAATCGCCTTAGGGTTGGCGGCCGCTCCAGCATGATTCAGGTGAAGACATGCTAATCGGTTTTCAGCGTGAATCACAGCGGTAATCTTACTGAGTTCATTCACACTTTCAGGCAGGTGGACACTTAATTGTCTCGGGTGTTCTCTGCCGTTTGGTGTGACGGCAACCGGCTCCAAAATGATGATGCCAGGACCGTCTTTGGCGATTTGCCTGTAGAATTCAAGCTGACGATCAGTAACCGTTCCCAAAGGACTTCCGTATGCGGTTTTTATCGGTGGAAACACAAATCGATTCTCAAGCTTCAGGTGACCCAGTTTTAGCGTTTTAAATAATTTTTTCATGTTAAACCCCTCTAATTTCTCAATCTGTTCAGACCATTTCTAACTGTTTTTTAGTACGATATTTTTTTTTGCTTGCAGGTCAATAGTAAACCCGAATATAACTTCCACAATCGGCTTCCAAGACGTCCGTTCCATCCGCATCATTTTCCAGCAGGCTTTAACGTTCATTTTCAGCCCCTAATATTCTGATACCAAAGACCCGTTTTTGGTAGTAATCCATTGTCATCCACTCTTTCTGCATTACATCAGATTATATATGGCTGCTTCAAGATTTCTGCCATAACAGGATGGTATTTCATTCTTGAGTTGTTTTCGACTATTAAACAGTTGTATTATAAGCTTTATTTATTTTCTTTGATTGATTAAGGCAGGTTGTATGGAGAGTATCAAGCTCATTTTGGAAACAGTAACTGTTACTTAATGGGTGGAGGAGCGGTAACAGTGTAACGGTTAGTAACTCCGTATGTAACAGTCTGCTCGTTAAGATTTTCAATACAACTGCTAAACCCTGAATGGTCAAAAAACTATTTCCCCCGGAAAGCATGGAGTAGCGAGGCTTAACAAGAAATTCTAGCCAAATTTTCCATCTGCTCTTTTCAAGCTGCTGTTCTAAAAGTAGTATTTTAACAATCCATGTAGCCGATCACACCGTTTTATTTGCCCTTTGTTGGAAATCAGATTTGGATCTGGGAATAGTAATTCATTATCTTTTCCTTGATGACTTCGTTCCCGGTGATAATGACAAACATATTTTGAAAGTGCCTTTCTCAAACTCTCTTCCCCGAAGAATATTAGTTTACTCAAACACTCCTCTTTGATGGATCTTACGAACCTCTTAGCAAAGGAATTCATTCGAAGTGACTGTTGGGGGCAAGTGTATAGGTTTGATCCCCATTGAAGTGATAATTGACCTGAACGATTTACAGAACTTTGTATCTTCACGGATATTTGGTTCCGTTTTTCTTTATTGGTCTTCCAACAGTTAAAGTTCCTTCAGCTTTTAGGTGTTCCTGTTGGGATATATCGTGGCTTTTTGTGGTTCCATTATCGCTTAACATGGACACGGTCTCCGGAACGAATGATTGTTCTTCGTCGAGCTTGGAGGATCTGTAATCATATCCAGCAAAAAACAGGTTGTCACATTGGTCTGCTCACAACGGTAATAAACCCGGATTGGTTTCAGTTATTGAGCAGTGATTTTGATTTTAAGACGAGGTGCTTCGAGAAGCTTTCCAGAAGTTTCGATTTCAAATTCCAATAGTGCCAATACAGATCAATCAGCACCGGATTTTTCGGAAACAGATTGATCAACTGTCCTGATTGTAGCAAGGCACGACACTCCTGTTCCGGTAGCAGACCATAAGCTAGACTGGATAGAATAAAGCTTGTGTAGGTTCTGGTTGATGGCACATAGTGAATTGGAAGTTTTGCAGGAGGGTGGGTGAATAACTGGCTAAAAATCAAATGATGCATTTCATCCTTTCGATCAAACAGAATCAGCGGCGCCTTTACGACCGCAGCTTCTGAAACACCGCTGGCAAACCATTCCTCTTTAAAGCGAGGGGTAGCGACCAGCCAGTACACCATTTTCCCAAGGTGTTCAATCCGGCAGCCCTGCATTGGTTGATTCTTCACGCTGATACACCCCATCACCTCACCGTCTTTCATAAGTTGATGGGTTTGCTCCTGATCAGCGGCCCTGAATTCCAGAACAACCCTGTTTTTTAAAAGAAACCCCTGCACGGCGTCCTGTATCCAGGTACAGAGACAATCCTGGTTGGTGCCCACAGACAATGACACAAAATTCCTGGATTCATTGGGTTCGATTTCATTGAACAGATCGTCTTCCAGGCGCCGGGTCTGGAGAAAATGCTTGATCATCTGCTGCCCCGCTCTGGTTGCCCTCGGCGGGGTTCCCCTGGCTATCACAACCTGACCGGTCTGCTCTTCCAGCTGTTTGATCCGTTGTGAAACTGCAGATTGCGTCAGGTGAAGTAAGTTTGCAGCCTTATCGAACCCCCCTTCTTGAATCACCACGGCAAGTGACTCCAGGAGTTTATAATCCAGCATACTATATTAATTTTTCTAATTAATGATAATTATAATTAATTTTACTTTTTCTACAACATAACTTATATTTTAGTCAGAAGCAACACGGTTCAGTCCTCCATGCGAACGAACAGCGCGTTTTGAAACTCGACAATGCGCGGCTGGTTGAAAGGGCTGTTTGCATTGCAACGGATGTCGGCTGTTTAATTGTCACACCGGACGATGTCCGCACACTACTGAAACTGAGTTAAACGCAGGGGAGAATAGGCATGGTACAGGTTATTAAAGGCGGAAATCCATTCGGCACGCATCGTGTTGTTGAACCGGCAGGCGTCCTGCCTCAACCTTCAGAAAAGCTCAATAACGATTTCAGCAGCATCTGGGACAATGAAATACTGATCAACGTCGAAGCTCTGAATGTAGACTCCGCAAGCTTTACCCAGATTAAAAATTCGGTAAATGGCGATGAACAGAAGATAGGGGACCGAATCCTGGAAATCGTCGGCAGACGGGGGAAAATGCACAATCCCGTAACCGGCTCAGGTGGTGTGTTAATCGGCGAGATTGCTGCAGTGGGGGATGCATTGGCGGACACCAGAGACCTGCAGCCGGGAGATAAAATTGTCACACTGGTATCCCTGTCTCTCACTCCGCTGCGAATTGATGACATACTGGAGGTCAAAAAGGATATTGATCAGGTCCGGGTTAATGGGCAGGCGGTCATTTTCGAAAGCGGCATCTATGCCGGACTGCCGGAGGACCTCTCTGAGACCTTGGCCATGGCTGCCCTGGATGTGGCTGGCGCCCCGGCCCAGACGGCAAAGTTGGTGAGGCCCGGCGATACGGTGGTGATTGTCGGTGCAACCGGAAAATCCGGTATTCTCTGCTCCTATGAAGCGAAAAAGAGAGCGGGGGTCACGGGCAGGGTCATTGGCACCGGAACCTCAGACGCCAGCTGTAATCAGCTACGGGAATTGAACCTCTGCGATGAGGTGATCAAACTGGATGCCACCGATGCCCTATCTTGTCATGACGCGATTTTAAAATTAACCGGGGGCACCCTGGCTGACGTGATCATCAACAATGTCAGCATTCCCAACACCGAGCTAGGCTCGATTCTGATGTGTCGGGAAGGGGGAACCATCTACTTCTTCAGCATGGCCACTTCGTTCACCAAAGCCGCCCTGGGAGCAGAAGGGATCGGCAAAGACGTCAATATGATTATCGGTAACGGCTATACCAGGGGTCATGCAGAAATCACCTACAGTGTCCTGAGGGAATCACCGGTTATCATGAACCTGTTTAAAAAACGCTATTGTTGAGAGAACATCATGGACGATTATCCGGAAACAGACTATCGGGACTTTCCTCTCTTCAAAAAGGTTACCCGGGAGGAATGGAACGATTGGAAATGGCAATTCAAGAACGTTATCCGGGACATTCCCACCCTGAAAAAGGTTATCCATCTGAGCAAGAAGGAAGAGGCCCAACTGGAAAGCTGTCTGAAGAAATTCAGAATGGCCATCACACCCTATTATGCCTCATTGATGGACCGGAAGTACAGGCGATGTGTGATCAGGCTGCAGGCGGTTCCCATGATTCAGGAGCTGGAGAACATGATCGAGGATGTGGAAGATCCCCTACATGAAGATGTCGATTCTCCCGTACCCGGGTTGACGCACCGCTATCCTGACCGAGTCTTGTTCCTGATAACCCGTATCTGTTCAATGTATTGTCGTCACTGCACCAGAAGGCGGGTTGTCGGCGTGGCGGATTCGCACTTCACCCAGAAAGCGGTGAATCAGGGCCTGGAATACATCCGCAACACGCCATCCGTCAGGGACGTGCTACTTTCCGGCGGCGATCCGCTGGTACTGCCCGATGACAGGATTGAATACGTTTTGAAGGAGTTGAGAAAGATCCCCCATGTCGAAATCATCCGGATCGGCAGCCGCGTGCCTGTGGTGATGCCCCAGCGAATAACCGACGAATTGGTGGAGATGCTGAAAAAGTATCATCCCCTCTATTTGAACACGCATTTCAATCATTCAAGGGAAATCACGCGGGAATCCAAGGCAGCGTGCGAGAAACTGGCCAATGTCGGGATACCTTTGGGGAACCAGAGCGTGCTCTTGAGGGATGTCAACGACTGCCCCTCTATCATGAAACAGTTGATGCAAAAACTGCTGACCATTCGCGTTAAGCCTTACTACATATACCAATGTGACCTGTCCAGGGGGATTTCCCACTTCAGAACATCGATTACCAAGGGGATGGAGATCATGGAAAACCTGCGTGGTCACACAACGGGTATGGCCGTGCCAACGTTTGTGGTTGATGCGCCGGGAGGCGGTGGAAAGATCCCGTTAATGCCCAATTATCTGCTGTCACAATCGGACAGAAGGTTGGTGCTGCGGAATTACGAAGGTGTTATCACATCCTATTCACAACCGGATAACGTTTTCTCGGATTGTGGTCACTGCCACATTTGTGACGATAACCGGTATAAACCGCTGGATGGTGTGGCGAAGCTGCTGAGTGGGGAGAAATTGTATCTTGAACCGGAGAACCTGGTGAGAAGAAAACGGTGACTATGAAAACATATGCGTTTATCGGTTCAGACAAAAATGCCGGTAAAACCACGGCACTGTCTTTTTTCTACCGGCAGCTCCGGCAGAAAAACCGACCGGAAACCCGCCTTTTCCTGACATCAATCGGGATCAACGGGGAGTCTGTAGACGCATATGAATGGACGGAAAAGCCCACGACCCAGGTTCGTCATGGATCCTGGTTTATCACCGCAGGACGCCATCTGAGACAGGTGGAGGGACAATACCGCATTGACCATGTATTTGGCAGCCCTGAATTTCAGGTCCCTTACGTCATGGCCAGGGCGGAGTCGGACTTTTCTGTCGTACTGGAAGGACCGAATGATAAACAGTCTCTGATGAAAATAAAGGCGGAAATGAATCGAATTGCGAAAAACGGAATCTGCCTGCTTGATGGATCCATAGATCGGCAGTTCATTGGACATCCGGCCATCAGTGACGGCATTTGCTTTTCCCTGCTTTTAACGTCGCGAAAAGAGCAATTGAAAAAGGCACGGGATTTTTTGACAGCCATGGGTCTGCAAACCTGCTCGACCAGCACAGAGACCCTGATTCGTCAGGCCTCAACCGCTGAAACCCGATCCATTCTTTTCCGGGACTCAGGCACCATCCTTTATCATGGAGGCAAGATTCCTTACCTCGATGATCAGCTGAAGCAGAGCTGCCAGGTGCACCGAGAGAATCGGCGGGTGCTGTATTTGAAAGGGGCGTTGTCCAGATCGCTTTATCGATATCTGTCTCCACTGGCGGATCTAACCATCGTCTTGCATGATTTTACATGCTACCAGAACATCAGTACGGCTACTGAAGCCGGGTCAGAGTTCAGACCGACACTCCGGATCAGGCACTCCGTTCCCCTGTCATACCTGTTTATCAAGCGGGAAAGTGAAGCCGCGAGAGTCGAATTACCGAAAAACGTACCTGTTATCAACCTGTATCGGGATAACCTGGATGATTTTAGAATTTGAAAACGGATTCATACCGGAGCACCTGTTTCTGGAACTCGGTTTTCAACCGTACCTGGAGCAGTTCAAGCAGGAGATCCCGGTCCTGTCGCGACAGATTCTGAGACCTCTTGAATTCGCAGAGGCTACCGCACATTTCGGGCGGCTTGCTCAACTGCAGCGATACGCCGATGATGGGCATCTGGATTTGAAAGCGGTGATGCGGTGCGCCAGGGAATTGCCAAATCTGGAATCGCTTCTGCCCCTGCTGCAGGGCGGTCAACTGGAATCATTCCACCTGTTCGAACTGGGGCACTACCTGCAACAGAACCAGGGCCTGCAGAACCTAGAAACGGCGGTAACACTTCCCTGCCGGAAAGACCCCTGCCCGAAGATCCTGAAAATCCTTTTGCGGTATACAAGAGGTGATTTCTCAAGCTTGAAGCTGTCCGGGGCAGAAACGGATCTGCGGGACTCCCTCAATCTGCTCAGCCGGCAATTGGATTCGGAACTGTCAGCCTATGAACAGGAGATTCTGGACCAGACAGGCGTCCGCTTCATCTACCCCTATCCAAAAGAGATTGGGAAGGATGACAAACATCTGCAGAAACTCCTTCAGAGCAACCTCCTGAACCTGGTGGACAAGGGTGATGTTTATCTTGCGGATTACCGCCTTGTCGAGCGTATCAAACAGCTGCTCAGGGATAAGGCAAGCCGGCAGTTGAAATGGCGGACATTGATGAAAACCCGGCTGAACAGCATCAACGATGCGCTCAGGGATTTTCATCAGCCTTTGGCTGACTATTACCGGCAAAGGAAGGAGCGAATTTTTCAGTACCTGCTGCTCTCTGCTGCTAAAGCCGGAAATCTGACTCTCCCTGAATTGACACCCGAATCGCAAATCCAGGTGACGAAGGGAATCCTGCCGCTGCTGAAGCAGCATGAGGGCAAGCGATATATGCCTCTGAATCTTTCCCTCAAGTCAGGCGCCAATGTCCTGTTCGGGGCCAATATGACCGGTAAAACCACCGTGCTGAAAACACTCTATTTTCAGCTGGTGCTGGTGAAATTCGGTTTGCCCGTACCGGCGCAGAGGCTGGTCAGCCTGGTTCCCGAAGACCTGGGCCTGCATCTCAGGAGTTCCGGGAAAGCGACATCCGGTCTGTCCGGTTTTGGTGAGGAGCTCCGGTTTTTCTGTGATATGAACCCGGACTCATCCGTCTACATGGTCGATGAACTGTTTCATTCAACCGATCCCGTCAACGGTGTAGAGCTGACAGACGCTTTCCTGAGGGCGCTATCGGAAAACAATTCGATTTTTATCTGTACCACCCATTACCAGGAGGTTCTGGAGATTTCGGGAATTCAGCTGTTGCGGATGAAGGATGTGGAACCCTCCCGACAGCTGTCAAACCTTGATCGGTTTCTGAAGAAAGTACCCTACGAGGTGGAGTCGTTAACGCCTGAAACGGCAAAAAACAAGATTGAGAATAACCGGACCCCCATTCAAATCGCATTGCAGTTTCCGTTACCCGGGGCTATCCTCAACAACCTGAACCAGAAACTGGAACAATAGACATGGCAAAGCTGACACTGAATCCCTACCAGATATCCAAGGTCAAGCAGCTTGCTGCTGAAATCGCCGGGGATATTCAGGATGCAATCGAGGCCTATGCATCCGTTTCGGTGGAACGGACGGTTTTAAGGCTCTATGGAGTGGACGGGGCCTGTGAAGACAAGACCCCGCTGCCGAATAAAATTGTGGATCTGGCACAGGACCGCGAAGAACTGCAGAAGGGGATATCACCCTTTTTCGCCAGGGCGATGTTGAAAACGGGCAGGGATGCGCAGACAACAGCAGAGTTGCTGCAGCGGGGGCACGTCAACCTGTCAGACACCGCATCCATTTCGCAGGCTGATGTTGTCGGGAAAGAAGCCGAACTGGCTCAACAGGCCATCGAGATCCTGGAACGCACCCGTTTCAATAAGCAAAAGAAGCAGTCCACGCAGACGATCCCGCCGCAACCCTGGCGCTACATCATCGTCGCCACCGGAGACATTTATGAGGACAGAACCCAGGCCAGATCCGCGGCTTTCAGTGGCGCCGATATCGTCGCCGTGATCAGGAGTACCGCCCAGTCCCTGCTGGACTATGTTCCCTATGGCCCAACCACCGAGGGGTTTGGTGGAACCTTTGCCACCCAGGCAAATTTCAGAATCATGAGGGAAGCCCTGGATGAAGCCGGTGAGGAGCAGGGCCGGTATATTCGCCTGGTCAACTACTCTTCCGGGCTCTGCATGGCTGAAATCGCCGCTTGTGCAGCGCTTGAGGATCTGGATATGCTGCTGAACGATTCCATGTACGGTGTCCTCTTCCGCGATATCAACATGAAACGCACCTTTATTGACCAATACTTCAGCCGCTTGATCTGTGCCCGTGCCGAGATCATGATTAACACCGGGGAAGACAATTACCTGACGACGTCCGATGCCATCGAAGCCGCCCACACCGTTACCGCATCCCAGCTGATTAATGAAGCCACGGCTAAAAAAGCCAGGTTGCCCGACCATCTGCTGGGCCTGGGACATGCGTTTGAAATCAGCCCGCAGGTTGAAAACGCCTTTCTTTACGAGCTGGCTCACGCGCAGCTGGCGCGGCAGCTGTTTCCCGAAGCCCCCCTCAAGTACATGCCCCCAACCAAATACAAAAGCGGTGACATCTTTCACGCGCACTGCATGGACACCATGTTCAACCTGGCATCCGTCATCACGAATCAGGGAATCCATCTGGCCGGGATATTGACAGAGGCCATTCACACTCCCCTGATGCAGGATCGATTTCAGTCGTTGCGAAACATCGATACCATTTTCAACGTGGCCAAAGACCTGGGGGACGAGATTGAATTCAAAGCCGACGGATTTATCAACAAGAGAGCCCAACAGGTTTTGGATGAAACGGAACGGTTTCTTCAGGATGTGAAAGACACCGGATTGATGAGTGCCATTGCGGACGGAAAATTTGCCGATATCTCCCGCAGCCAGGACGGCGGGAAAGGCTATGACGGTGTGTTTCAAAAGGCAGGGGATTATTCAAATCCTGTCATGGATCTGCTGGAAAAGCAGCCATAGATAACCCTATCCAAGGTCCGAGAATGAAGGAACCCATCAAACCATACGGGGACACCTTAAATGACGGCATTACCCAGCTGTCATTCACACTTCCCGTGGAAAACGGCGCCCGCGCAAAAAAAGCGGCTGAAGTCTACGTGACCCGCTTGAATTTTGAGAATCCCACGGTCGCACATGCCGAGAAAATTGCAGATAATTTTACCTATTTTGTCGTCTATGCCAGGGCAAAACCCGTTCTGGACTATGCAACGATAACTGCCAGCGAGGTGCAGACATCCGGCTACGACTACTACCAGATCAACAGCCTGATCAAGTCGGAATTGAATCGAAAACTCGCCGTGATCGGGGCGACCATCGGCACCGATGCCCATACAGTCGGGATCGACGCCATCATGAACATGAAAGGTTATAACCAGGACTACGGGCTGGAGCGATATCCTGAAATCAAAGCGCTCAACATGGGGGCACAGATAACCAGTGAGGATCTTCTTGAAAAAGCCCTGGAGTTTAATGCCGACGCCATCCTGGTTTCTCAGACAGTCACCCAGAAGGATTCCCATATCCGAAACTTCACGGAACTGGTTGAGCTGCTGGAGGCCGAAAACCTGAGAAACCGTTTCATCCTGGTCGCTGGAGGGCCGCGTATCACCAATGACCTGGCCATAGAACTGGGTTATAACGCAGGGTTCGGGACCGGAACCCTGCCTTCGCAGGTGGCATCCTATCTCATTTCAAAACTTCTAGAAAAATAATCTTCAACCGGAGGAAATAATGATTGAAGCAAGTAGCAGGCTGAGAATCAGCCAACATGAAGCTCACTACGCAGGCAATCTGGTGGATGGTGCAAAAATGCTGAACTTGTTCGGTGATGTGGCAACCGAATTGTTGATACGATTGGACGGGGATGAAGGTCTTTTCAGAGCCTATAATAGCATAGAATTTCTTGCTCCCGTCTACGCGGGGGACTTTATCGAAGCAAAAGGGAAGATCGTCAATATCGGTAAGACGTCCCGCAAGATGGAATTCGAAGCCTGGAAATACATTTCACCAGACCCACAAAATGGGGAAACAGCCGCCACACTCCTGGACGAACCCGTGCTGGTCTGTAAGGCATCGGGAACCTGTGTTACGCCACTGGATTGCCAACGTCTAGAGCGGAATGAATAATCTTATAATGCCATCACTAATTTAGACAGTTTTTCAGAAATCAGAAATTCCTGAAGGCGGAATACTCGGTCCAAACCTTAATCATGAATGGCATTTGACGATGATCATCTTATTTTTTAAGTTTGGTTAACTATATTGCTGAAATCGCATATAGTAAAAGGTGGATGGAAAAAATAAGTTGGGAAGAGATTGGCGCCCACCTTAGATAGACTCAAATTGGATTTTTTGAATCCTGATAGACATGTTTGCCGCCCAGAAAATCGATCCAATACAAACAATCTATCAGCCTCCTGGCTGAATGGATCCCCGGACCATCTCTTCAAATGGCAATATATTACCAAGAAGAATACTAAAATGGTGCATAGCTCAAAGAGAATCGGAAAAAAGCTCAATCAAACAACATCAGGTACACACCAACAGGAAAGAAAAGTCGACTCCCAGATTGGCAAACAAAAACCAAATGGGCTCACCTGCGGGATTACGGGGTGGTTCATGGAGGATACGATTGGTTCGTAAAGATATTGGGGAACTGATTATACAGAAGGGTGAGGTCAAAAAAGCCAACTCAGCACTGGTCCGGCTGACGGGATACAGCCAGACCGAATTACTCAGCTGGGATGCTGGTTCTCTCGATGGTTTCATTCATCCCGAAGATATCCATCTCATTCGAGAGTCCATGGTCAATAAGGCACATCAGAAAGAGTTGCTCTGCCGGTGCTATTGCCGCCTGCTTACCAAGGATAGAGGTATCAAATGGGTGTCGATTATTTCACAGACCGTAAAATTCAGACAGGCCCCGGCGGAATCCTTCCTGATCATCGACGTCGACTGGCAAAAGCCGCATGAAAACAAGTTGCTCCTGAGTGAAATTAAGTACAGGGGCCTGTTCAACGCAGCCCGCCTGGCTTCCATTGGAGAATTCGCGGCCGGAACAGCCCATGAGATCAATAATCCGATCAACGGGATTATGAACTATGCCCAGCTGATCCAGGATATGGGAGGGCTGACCGGCAAACCCCTACATTATCTTCAACGGATCATGGAAGAGGGAGAACGCATCGCAGCTACCACCCAGAACCTGCTCAAGTTCGCTCATCCGGAAATGGGAACCCGAGTCTCGGCAAGCATTGCGAAGACCATTCAAAATGCCTTTGAGCTATTTAGCAAATCATTTGCCAATGATGGTATCCGGACCTCGATCGATCTGACTGAACACCTTCCGGCAATCCACTGCCAACCACAATTGATCCAACAGGTTTTTGTCAATATCCTGAGCAACGCCCGGTATGCCCTTAACGAAAAATATCCGGAAGCGGACCCCCATAAAAAACTGGTAATCGGGGCAGATACCGCTGTTGCTGGAAACATCCGGATGATTCAGGTCACCTTCCTGGACTGGGGGATCGGAATTCCGCAAAAAAACAGAGACCAGGTTGGGACACTGTTTTTCACCACCAAACCTCCAGAGAAAGGAATGGGGTTGGGATTGAGCGTCAGTTATTCAATTATTGAGGACCATGGCGGACGAATATTGATTGATAGCCAGGAGGGGGAGCATACAAAAGTAGTCGTTGAGCTGCCAATAACCGAAAAAGGCCCATCCAAACAGGATAAAGTGGGTCAATTTGACGTGAGATCACCCGCTTTGTTCACTACCTGAAACCGGTTTCACGCCAGGCATCACCCGTTATCCGGAAGATTCACGTTATAGTATAGAATAGATTGATCCCATATGTTACAATTTTGTTTTTTCAATGAATCTCAGAAAATACTGTTTAAAAATAAAAAATGAATGCGAAAGGTCACGTTCTGGTTGTCGATGATGAAATCAGCCTGAGAGAAACGTTTGAGGCTTTTCTGATTAATGATGGATATCACGTCACATTGGCTGACAGCTACGAATCCGCTCTTCAGTGCCTTGAGCGGAATTTTTTTGATGTCATCTTTGCTGATATCTGCCTCGGAGGCCAAACAGGTATCGAGATTCTGGACGAAGTCAAAAAACGGGGCGTTGACTGTCCGGTGATCATGATTACTGGATATCCGGACGTGCAAAGCGCTGTGGCGGCTGTTCATCTGCATGCTTTTGACTATCTTTCCAAACCCGTCCTGCGCCAACCCCTC